>BNJS01002837.1_pt1 | contig 130511 bp, 154 predicted proteins | sample 8540461 | NCBI WGS metagenome assembly BNJS01 (sample SAMD00202454, study PRJDB9452) | human saliva metagenome | isolation source: human saliva | place: Japan
TCAACTACTGAATCTCTAAATGATGAAGATAATGCTGATAAAAGGAACGTGATGTTGAATGATATTAATCTTACTAATGTTGAAAGACATAAGAGAGCCAAATGGATTTCTGAGTTTATCAAATCCGTCTCAAGGAACAGCTCAGCTGTGTTGCCCGAAAATCTCAATATTTCAAATAAAGGGAAAAAGAATTTAATTTACTTTTGGACTTGATGTTAGAATTTAAATTTCTATAAACAGCAGCTAGAAAGTATAGGACTGGGACTGGAAAGTAATTATTTACAATTTGCATTATTATCAGGAGGACAGAGACATGTCTTTCACTAATAATGGCAACATTAAATCAGCGGATATACTGTTACTGGATGAACATGCAAGCATGATCCTCAGACTTCTTTATAATTTTAAATAAGACAGAGAAATTATAGAAAAAATAATATTACAAGTTTGATGATTTACATATGGACCCGTGGTGTAAGAACAGACTGATAATGTTACATGCAGGTGAAATAATATTTGATATAAAAGGTGAAGACATCTGACAGTGACTGTTGGAAATGTTTAAGACAAAAGGATGCAATGTTATCAGATAAAGATGTAATTTTAATAAAAATGACATACTAGATAGAGCTATCTTAAACAAATGACAGTTGATAAATTATGCTGATATTTACTGGTTATTACTGTGGATCTGTCAGTATTCTAGCATTACAATAGGTCTAACAAGTATGGGTATATATAGGATTACATTTTATAAAATAGATTATTATTATAATCTATAGACACAAATTTAAAATATAAGTGTATTATATGTTTAGTTAATAAATTAGTTAATTTAAAATTTGTAACTATTTATTACAAAATAAAAGGGAGGAAAGAAGTATAAAATATTTCATAATATTTTAATGCTTTATTTAGATATGAATAATAAAAATATTATTACACAGACAAACAGAACAATTTCTATTTGAAATAAATCACAGAAAGAAACCGGATTTACTGACATTAATTGATGATGTAAAGGCATGGATTCACTTTCTGATGAAAAGGAATAGCCGAAATTAATAAATATCTTTCTTTGTATAGTTTTGATGATTTCTCTTAGAAAATTTTGAGACGCAAAGTTTACAGTTATTACAATTCTAGCTACTACAAAGTATAAAATATCTTTTTAAAAAGCGGAAGGAATTCCTGGATGAGCTAATAAAGTAGAGATAAAATGAGACAATGGAAATGCGTCTAGATGTTAAATACGCTTATTGAGGCAAAAGGAAAATCTCGGAAATAAGAATGTGGATTTTAAATTTGAAAATATTTCTGGAATTACTGTCACCGAGGTAGTGAGGATATAAAGCAGACTAGAGGAAATTACGCATATGTATAATAAATATGAGGAACTTGATGAAGAAAATCCACAGAAATTTCGAGCGGAGATGAGCAATGAAAAGAATTTGAGGAAGCATCACATAATTACAACAATGTACTTGGTAGTGTACTTCTAGCTTGATGAGGGATATTAAAAACCAGACTCTTTTAGGACATGGTGACAATACATCAAATCTGATCAAGATAAAACTTGGAATGTAAAAGGTGGGAGATAAAGGTGAGACTGGAAGTAATCGATTATAAGAGATGAAATCAAACTGCACTAGCGATTACAGAAGATAAAAATACGAAACGCTTTAGTTTGCAAACCTTTAAGGAAGAAGATTATGAAAAGTGTTGCTGAGAAGAGCCAGATGAATATAGCAAAAGATCTGGTTGTAGCACGTTTATGTGCAACTGGCTGAAATACTTAGTAAATATTGAACCTGAGCAGGAGAGTAGAAAAGAATTATAACAGCTATCTGAGTTTTATAAGGATGCACTGGGAAGATTTTATTAAAATTTACCAAAAGCGTCTAATTGAAAGAAAGCTTTTAGGTGTAAAAATGTGAGCAATATGATACGAGGCTTTTCCTTTAATGAGGCTAAGCTGCTTATAGCTTATATAAGATCAGGATATGCTAATGTAGCAGGAAATAAGGAGAGACTGACATCCAATACTGTCAGTGCAAAATGACTTGAAAATACTATATGGTTTGGGATATATATCCTAATGTAGATCTGGATATAAATAGAGGAGAAAAGTGAAGAGAGTTTAAAAGGTAAAACAGAATGAAGAAAATACTAGATACAATGGAAACTTTAACAAACTCTAATGACTGTTTTGGGAGAATATAAGAGTACAGACATTTTCAATTTTGGAAGAAGTGACAGAAACAACTTTTGACAGTCTTGCGGTGCAGGTCGCAGATAAATACATGGACTGCAGTTTCTGGAAAATCAGAGCTATTCAGAATATGTGATACCTGTAATGCCAAACTTTTACCACATAATACCGAAAAGAGGATAAGGTCAGGAGTACTGCTACGATTACGAAAATGAAGTATGAGGAAGAAAATGAGGTGAAACTATGTTGCCTTCTGAGAAAGATCTTATGAAAATTCTGGATTGAAGGGATATATATAGATGGAGCATATGTGCGGCTGGATTGCAGGGGGCATATCAGTGTCCTAGCTATCTGAGGAAGATTTCTTCAGTTTCACAAATATATCCTGGTGTAAGGTTTGATGTAGAATCTGAGGATAACTCATATAGAGGTAGAACAACTGTAGAAAGATGTCTGGTTTAAATGTTTAAAGACAAAATAAACCAGTTTGGATGTGGATTTATATTTCTTCATTTGCTCATGTAAAAGAGAAATAAGAATATTATTGTTTATAAGGCTAGAACATTATCAAAAATAGTGATGGAATGTAGACCGCTATATAAGACTTTAACGACAAAAACTTTATCGAGAGAGAACATTTAAGTTTTATAACAACAGATTTTTAAAAGAGAGACAAGCTGGATTTCTTTTCAGTACACCTCCTGAAAACAGAAGTCATATGGGTAAAAGATGAGAAGTTTATTAACGAATTATGCAGAAGGGTGACGATATGTCACATATATTATAGATGAGGAGGAAATGGTATATACCAGCTGAATATAACATTTACGGGAAATGTTAAAAATCTTCAGGTGGAAATAAATAAATAAAGTTGCAACAAATTTAAATAAATATTTAAGGTAGTTAATAGGATTCAGACTTAATGTGAAAGAGAATGACTGGAAAATTTGCTGGATGAGTATTCTTGATGTAAAGGTGTATATCAGAAACTCCCGATGATGTGACGGCGGGTGGAGACACTGGAAGATGACACAAAGAAGGTTGCAGAGTGTATATCTTAAAATTTTAAAATCAATAAAATCAACATTTTAATACTTCTGAATGTTGAGAATGAAAAATATGAAAAAATATAAAATAAAACAAGGTCTATTAGTAATTTGGTAACAAATTTTGTTAACATCAAAATCAATTTTTAGCTAAAATTAATAAATCTTTAGGTTCATAATGGTATAACTCCATCTGTAATGTCATCAGTCTCACTTCTTACAATTTTTTAATTTCCCATCTGAAATTCCAAGTTGTTTCAATTTCGTTGCCAAACTGTCTTGTATCATGTCTATTGTTAGAAAATTTAAAGAATTACGTAGTTTATAAAAATTTCTTTTAAAGTTACATCGCTATAAGGTGTCTTTAGAACTCATGAAAAGATGTTTATTTTCCTGATTAAAGTAAAGTTTATTAAAGGCTTTATTTTAGCATGATTGGAATAATTCTTCTACTTCTGTTTTTCCTTCACCAATCCTGGTTTTCCAATAATATATTTTCATTTTCCAATAATCTTATTTCGATTGCTCTCATTTCCTGAATCTAATAAAATTAATACCATATGTGTTTAACCTCATATTTCTGTATTTCTTGAAAAATCCATATTTTTTAACTAATTCATTATTATAAATGACGTTTCTTTTTATAGTTAGCTATTTTATTTGTTTCAGGTAATGTGCTGATATCTTTATCTACTATATTATTTTCAATGCTACAATTCTAATCCTTTAAATGGATTTTATTCTAATAGACATTATTTTGGAGCATCAAATAAAACAGGCTGTGAATCATGAATATTTTAAGTCCCTTACAGCACAGTTATTAAATATTAATAAATAATTTTTATAAATATTTGGTATTCTCTGACTGAATCCTTTGTATATCTAGTTTTTCTTTTCTGTCAAATGTCAAATAAATCTCCAAATTAGTGTTTTTTTCATCAATGTTGTAAGGTTTAACTTTATACATTGATAGAGCGTTCTGCATCTTCCAAGTAAGCATAATCCTATGATAGGTCTTTTTACAGCAGTACCATCAATCTGGATTTTGGGGTATCTCGATCCATGAAGCACTTCTATTTCCATAATTTTGTGGTGCTTGGCTCATTAATCTTTCTGGTACGTCTCTCTGCTTCCATATCACTCCTATCTGTGAAATGCTGCCTTTGCGTGATGTACTCATACTAGTCAGATATTTATACTCTCACTTATATTTTCAAGACTCTGTTGCCAGCAGGAGTCTTTTTACTGATAGAAAATTATAGATTCCTGAGCTGTTCGTCACCATCTCTGTCAAGTTTTTGAACTACTACCAGGTTTCTCCTATTATCTGAGATCTTCACTGCAGCTCTTGCTATCTTTACTGCAGCTTGCCCAGAGAATAAACAGTTGTTGCTACTGCAGATGTCTTTTAACTTTTCTTTACTGCTCCTGCCGTAGAGCGATATGAAATAACTCCTCCTAATAAAGAACTGGTAATAATGCTGTTTCTCATAGGCTTTTCCTCCTATATATATATAACAAACCTATCTTTTCCCAAGCAATATAAAATCATTATTAATATATATGTTATTAAAATATTAAATTTAAATAAGTTTTGTAACAGAAACTCATTCTATTATCTAAAATAATATAATTAATAATTTCCTCTTCTAACGTTTACTTTCTCCATCAGACGAAATTTTTCTTAATGTATTTTTCCTAGTATAAAATTTTTAAGTGTATATATATCTATCACTACTCGAATAAATTTATGAAAAGAATATATCTGAATCATCACTATCAATAATATCATCTATCATCAGATTTCAGAAACTTGTTGATGAGATATTTAAAAGATTTGATAAAACAGCACAACATTAAAGGATCAAATGTTACTTTGTGCATGAGACTTTGATTATGCAAAGCCTTTTTGGATTGCTCATCATTCCTCTGTCCTCCATAGGATTAATGACGTTCACAATTTTTCTCTTTACAATACTCCAGTAGTTCGTGCTGAGATTCTGTTTCTTTGAGTTTGTGGTGTTCTAGAGCAATCTTCATAAATTTTCCTCCTAAACATATGTCTTCAATTTCTTTAAAATTTTCAAATCAATTGTCTGAAATATAATCCGTATGAATTATTTTAGAAAATTAGAAAGCAGTTATAGCAAAATGAATTAGCTTCATTCTCCATTCTATTTTCAGTAAAAGGGGTATCCTTCGTTAATAAATAATCGTCAATTGGATGCAAAATAGTGTCCCTATTTCATGCAATATTACAATATCTTTTGTGTACTGAGAAGAGGCAGAATTAGTGAGAAATATGAGTAACTTTGTTTCTACACTCTCAGCCCATGAAATTCATTTTTAGTGTAATAAATCTTAATTCCCTAAATGTTACACAATTTTCTGGATTTGTTGACTTCCAGTCATTAACTTCATGTATATTTCTAGCATTTCATACTTCCTCCTTTTTCTTTTTCCACGTTTAGTGACAGTTAGTAGACCTAATGGTAAGCCTTTCAGTCGAGTAAATTCATAATCCATTTCTTCGTATCTGCCACCCTCAATTTCCTATGTTGCTAGCTTTGAAACATTAAGTATTCGTTTCGTCTTAATTTCACTTAATTCTATCATGTCGCTAATTCTTCAGGGTTTAGTGATATTTTCAATCGTTAAATCACGTTCAGATTATATGTGTCAGTGGCCTTTTCATTTATACAAAGGACTTTTATATCACTGTTAAATCCAGCAAATAATTTGGAGTCCTATAGCTGAAAATTTGGCACAAGCAGCAACAAATTTATTACGCAGTTCAGATAGATTATTTCAACGTGACATCCATACTCTTTGGTTATATCTTCAAATCATATTTTTATTTAATTTTCTATCAGGAATCAGTGATAAAGTGCTATTCTTAAAATCTCAATTTGTCGCGAGTATTCGTTGCCTGCAATTCCCTCCTATAAGATAAAGTATACCCTAAATGTTCCTGACGCAACGCTAAAAATAGAAAATTATTGGCGGAGACGAGTTTATACTCTTATTGTTCCTATAAAGGAACGGAGAGAGGAGTGAGTTTATGGGATATAGTAAATATATTGGAGCTATTTATATTAGAAAAATGTGGAAACAACAAGAGTGCTTGAGATTTATTAGGAGTTGATGGGTCAACTTTTAATAGTAAATTAGATTCAAGTGGAAATGCCAATTTACTTGCAGAAATGAGAATTTTATGTAAAAATATAATTTAGATGTAATAAATTTTTAAACACATAGTTCCTATATAGGAACAAAGTAAAGTAAAAGGAAAAATGGAAAAAATAAAATTAGATTATAAAAAATTCTCAGGGGAATACTATTCTTTCGTATAAAGATGTGTAGCAATATTATTATACCTCGAAAAGGAAGGGGAAAAAAGAGTGATGAAATATGAACGCTAATGTGCGCTGGGAACTAGTGGCTGAAAAATAGAATGTGAAATTCGTAAGGATAAATCTGCCAACAAGGAACTTTATTGGTGGATGTGGACTACCAGTAGGTTATGCCTACAAGAAAAGAGGAAAAAAAAAAATTTCTCTGTAGTAGATCCTATCAGATTCACGAAACTATTTGGAACAATTAGCGATAGGATGAACATTATATGGGAAGGAGAAATCTGAAAATGAAAATGAAAACTAAAAAGCTCCTGACGTGGTATGGATTTTTATGACGGCGTCGATCTTGAATCAAACGGAGTCGTTTTAAAAAGACATCGATTGTAACGGGGGTTGTCTATTGTCTTTGGGCTATTCTCATAGCATTATCTTATGCTTATTTTAGAAAGAAACAGGTGGGATTGGATGGAAAGAAAGGCATTGATGATAAAATAATAAATGATCAGCAAGGAAACGATGTATCAAAGCATTATGTGCAGAGTGTGACGGCTCACATGATGTGCCCGAGAGTGGACGTGCAAATCAAAATGGCAAGAACATTTTGAAACATTTGGAAAATATCGAGGATGCCATATTAATATGATATATTTAAATATATGGATATGTGTTAGCTGAGATTCAATGAGGACTGGCCACAGGAGAATGAGTATGAAATTGAAATAAAAAGCCGTTGCTGGAACAGCGACTATAAAAATTCTAAATTTAATAAATTATAACATAGGACGATAAAATGAAAAACGTTTAATTTTAGTGTGGTTGCATCTGTGGGAATATATAATGATAAAAGAATTTCCAAATTAAATATCCTTATCTCATAGATGGAGACGATAACCCATGTGATGTAAAAGTTGTAAAATATATATTTCATCGCATGGAAAAACAGGAGGATAAATGTGGAGTGAAAATCAGGAACAGTTATGGATTTGCCAGGAGCAGGAATAAAGGAAAGTGGATGTTATGAATGCAAAATAGAGAGAGAGTCAGAACTATTTCGGAATCAGAATAAATCAGAGAGCTCTAATTTTAACATTAAAATCTGTTACAGATGACAGCAGGTAACACCACCTATATATAAAAAGGTGAAGAGCAACTCTTTAATACAAAAGTACGGTAAATCAATTCGATATGTCTGTTAAAAATTAAATATGAAAACTTAGACACAGAAGCCGATGAAGAAGGAAAGAAACTTTTCCAGTAGACTTCAAAATAGAAAAATAGGAGATATTTCTTTCGTATTTAGGATTGAATGAAGTGGTTAAATCCAGCAACAGGAGAAGTGAATTATTTTAATGAACTCGCCAAATTAGAGGTATAACACAAAACAGGAAAAACAAACTCAAGAAATTTTAGATAAAGTTGAAAATCCGATACATTTGAGTTATGGCACTTTATAAATGAAAATAAAATCAGAGAAAAAGAAGAAATGGAAAATGGGACAAGCTATTAATAGTCATATAAAAAGTGAAATAGAAAATCAAGAAGATGAAGGTTTCCCATTTAAGAAAGGAAATATGATGCAGAAAATGGTGATATTTGATACTGAAACTAATGAGACTAAGTGATTGTCTGCCACTATCAGTTTCAGCCATAAAAGAGCCTGAGTTGGATCTCAGAATTAAATTATGAGGAAAGTAAATATTGCTAAACGGTTTTATTTAGAAAGCAAAAATGATTAATGAAGAAGCAATAAGAGATAAATAAATTAACTGGATGAAAAATAAGGTGCCTTTAAAAGGGCAAGGACAAAGATATCCTGAATGTTTTGAAGAAAAGATAATGGTTTCGAAGGGCTTTGGCAAAGATAATACTCGAATATTTTGTGCTACATATAATATAGATTTTTGTAGTTCTAAATTTTTATCATTTGAATTGAAAACCACTTTGCACTCAAACAGTAACATCAACATAGTGAGGAATCAGGAACGGAAGGAAGATACATATTATCCGAGCTTAATGGAAACTGGTGAATTTTACAAAGCTATATGAACTGGACAGAAGTCAATGGCATGGAGTGAATATGATGCATATGTTTGCAAAGAAATATTTATGGCCATGCACTGAGAAGAATAAAGAAAGCGTCTGAGGATTGTAAGAGAATTTTGAGAAAATATTACATGAGGTGAATGAAAGTGAGATTTATAACAACAATAAATAATAAAAATGCCCTGGAATGGAAATATAACGGCAAACTCAGGGGGCGTGGTTTCGCTAATATATGAAGCTAATGCTGGAGCAAATATGAAATAGTGAAAAGTGATAGAGTGTATTATCATGTTCTAGAAATCTAATACTGCAGGAATTACCGATTAATGAGAAAAGATCGGAGGGCACAATTATACAGGAGTTAAAAGCTTTAAATGAAAAAGGGCGTAGTTGAATGTACTCCGAGCAAGGAAAGAAAAGGACTTGATGGGATTGAACTGAAAAGGGAAGAGCTTGGACTGTGTGGATCTGAAAAGAGGAAAACTCGGAAGTGAATCCGGTGTGAAAGCGGATTCGGTCAGTGAGAGCTCAGGACCTGGATCCGACTGAGAAGCTCGAGTCCAAACTGAGCAGATAAAGATAATAATATCTGTCAAAGATAATAATATAATAAATGTATATGGAGCAAAGAGTTTGGAAGAAGCGGCTGAAAGTTATGCATGCGAGAGTATAAAAACCTATGACAGAAAATTCGGTATGAAACGTGTGCTGAAAAAGATTGTCAAAACTAGAAAATGAGGAACTCGCTATAAAAATGCTTAACGGAGCAGCAGAAGATAAATGCTGGTTAGATGTTTATAAGAGAGGGGAACAATGAGATAATTTCAACACGAGATATAGCAGGGAAAGAAAGAAGATAGCACTCAAAAAGCCACAGACTACACAAAGGATTTGATGACTGGACTAATGTTGAAACTGTATCTTCTCAGTATTTTTAGACAAACAAGATAATGGGAGTATGTAGGACTTTTCAAAACTTACTGAACAAGACTGGCATAAATAGGTTTGAAAATTCTAGAAGTTCTTAATTCTGGAGAAAAGAATTTAGATCATTTGAAAGATGCTGTGAAGGATTTTGAGAGTGATGATAAAACCAAGGGGCTTGGGATAGTGTGATGGAAAGTCCTGGACAGGGAGGACGATCTAATTCAAAGTGCATATAATGGATGCTTTCAGACTCGAAATATGTTCATAGAACATCAGGTATCAGCTTTTGCTGGAAGAAATAAGAGAAAACTATAAAAAGCGTAATGATATGAAAATGAGCGAATTTTTACTTGGAAAGACTTTCAAGAGTTGAATTAGTTATTTTAGATGATTTAGGAAATGAATTTTTAAGCGACTGGGGAAAAGAAAAATGTTCATGATTCTGATATATATGAGAAACAACAAATCAATGATTATTAATAGCAATTTGGATATATACACAACTCGAGAGTTTTTGAAAATAGTGGAAGTGATAAACTCATTGGACGGAATCAAGGCAAATGCATATCTTTTTAACTGGGAAAGTAGGAGAAAAGGTTACTCTCAGATTTTGGAAAGTGGTAGACTAAAAATTGGCTTCGGGTTAGATTATATTTTGTGCAAATATGGGATAAAGGAGGAATCTGCTTGAAATTAAAGCTACTTCTGCGAGAGAAGTGAGTAGTTTTGGTGGGAGAAATGGTGGTTCGAAATCGCGGGTTTTATCAGGGAGCAGAATGGTGCCTGAAAGCAAAGTGCAACATTGTATAGACAATGTGAGCGTGGAAAGATTTAATGACTTTTAAAGAAAGATGAAAACGAAAAGTATTTTTGTTAGGTGAACATATGCCAAAATACACATATTGGACTACAGGAGAAATAGAGGATTTGGAAGTATCTTTAAAACTGTCGAAAATCCTAGCAACAAAGAAAGTTGCTGCTATTTTAGGAAGAACAGAAATATCAATTACTTGACGCGCAAATGTTACAAAAGTTCTAAAATTCGAACGTTGGAGTAAACAGTGATGAATTAGCTTGAAAAACTTATTTTTAACACTCATTATAAAAATGAGAGCAGATTAAAAACTAGGAAAAACTGAATAATGCCACAAAATCAAAGGAATGATAGATTTGGAAGCACCAGTTTGCAAGAAAACTTAGGTCAAAAGTAAATAAAGCGGAGATTAAATTGCGAAAACCAGAAATAGAATTTTGAGATTTTTATTATGGCAAAAGGAGTGTAAAAGGTGTTCAAATATTTTAGAACAAAACAGTCGATAAAATAAAGTTTTGGAACTAAAAACAAGGAAATAAATTTGAAAGGCAATCAATTCCAAGATTTAATCCAGAGACAAAAGGATATGCTATTTATTCGAGACAAAAACTGGGAAAATTATTGAAAGACATAAGAAAGTTTAAAAAGAATGGCGTAATAAAAGGAGCTGATAGAAATTGAAAACAAATACTAACAGTAGAAGATGTAAAATTTCTAAAGGAACTGGAAACATGAACTTAATACACAGGGATAACAGAATAACTGCAAATCAAGATTTTATCAGACAGCATGACAGATTTGTAGCATTCCTATGACGGAGATGGAAACTATTTTGAAGCAGTCCGTGATGGAGAAAGTCTTGGAATATACATATGCAATGACGAGGGCTGGAAGAGTGAAAGATGTCCTGTTTGCTGATTATGATGAAGAATATTCGAGATGTTGAGGAAATCAATTCATTGGGAGATTAGAAAAACTGGACAATGATTTGTTGAATTTAAACAGTTATGGTGGGAGACTATGAGCATGTATATGCTGAAATGCTTAACTGAAAGAGGGCCTCAAAGAACACATAGGAAGCAAATAGACATCATTACCGAAAATCCAGTTGATTATCTGAGCTCATGGCTTCAGAAATCCTGAACTGAGAAAGATCTGGAGATATTATCAAAATATGAAATTATGGAGGATTAATGAATCGATTTTAATCTTTAAAAATATAAAAATCAGAGTTCAAAAATAAAGGGATTTTTATACTCCGCCTGAATTGGGAGAGTATCTGAAAAGTCTTATAGACATTGAATACACTGAAGTATATGATCCGACTTGTGGACATGGTTCCTTGTTATCAGTATTTCAGATAATATCAAAAATATGGACAAGAATAAATGATTTTGCTTTTAAATTTGGAGAAAAGAAAGTCTTGTGAATTTTATTGGAGAAATTGAGATACAATCTCAGAAAGATAAATTCAAGGGTCAAAAATTTCAAACACAGTTGCAAATCTTCCGTTAGTATAAAAGTATGAGCTAACAGAAAATTTAGAAGACGGATGAAAGATTTAGAGAATGCCAGTCTTGCTCCTGAAAGTAAGGCTGATTATATGTTTATCTTTCATATTTTAGCAAAGCTGAAAGATGATGGAGTGGCAGTTGTATTAGATCTTCCAGGTATAGCATATAGAAAGAATCGGGAAAAAGATTTGAGGCAGTATCTGATTGATTATATTGATACAGTTATTCATGTTGAAGGAAATAAATTTACAGATACGAAGATTGCGACATTGGTATTTATTCTAGAAAAATAAAAACTAAAGATATACGAATGATAGATTCGGAAAATGAATTAGAAAGATTTGTAGTTTTGAAGAAATCAGGAAAAATGATTTTTAATTTAAGTATAAGTACTTATCTTGTAAAAGAAGAAGAAAAAGAAGAAATAGATGAAACTTTGCTGAATGATGAAATTGAAAAGGTTTGAATTTAGAAAGAAATTTTAAGAAGGGTCTGAGAACAGATTTATTTCTGAAAAATGGAATTTGGAGCACAGATATTGAAGGCAAAATAAAAAGACGTAAGAAGTTTTTAAGAGATTTTGAAAAAGGAATTTATGGAAGCAGACAGGAATTGTGAGATATAAAAGCTGAGGAATTAAAATTATTTTTAGAGAGGAAAATCATGAAAAAGACATTGTGAAATATACAAAGAGTGCTGGAAATTTCCATCAGGCAGTAAAGGAAAGTGGACTACCTACATTAGTGGCACATATAAAATTACAGTTATCAAGTGGTGTTTAAAAATACAGGACAAAATAAAAATATGGAAGTGAGCGCAAGGCTTGGAGGAAAAGCAGAAGAATATTTTCAGAAACTTGTGCCTGAAGCGGTAGATGCTAACAGTACTGGCAAGTAAATAATCCAAAATATGATTTTATGTATAAAAACATAACAATAGATGTGAAATTCAGTTCATGTTATAAAAGTCGTAGAAATAAGGAATCAAAAAGCAAGACACTGGACTGCAAGATGTAATGGAAGAGCTGATTTATATGTGATTTTAGAAATGAAAAATAGAAACAAGGATGAAAAATTGGAAAACTCTTACATATATAATTCCAAATAGATTTTTACATACTAAAGAAAACAAACATTTTACAAAAAGTTCAGCATACGATTTTTCAGGTAAAAAGAAGAACTTAATTCAATGTTAGATGAATATGCAGGAGTATTAGAATAATAAAAATGTTAGGAGGAATAAAGAATGAGCTTAGATTTTTAGAAAAGTGTTGAAAGTCAAAAGGAAAATAGTGAGAGGTAAAATATATAACTATAGAGGTCCACTTATTGGCCAAAGATGTTGCAGATCTGATTTGGATATAAAAAGTGGTAAAATGTAGTGAACAAAAAGTCAGCAAAGAAAAATATACTAAAATTTCCGCTGGATGGGGTAAATGGAAATCAGTACAATTTGATAAATATTGACGATGTAATCAGCTGATAAGTGGTGAAAAAAGCTGGTAAATGAGAAAGAAATCATTGAAAGTTCTTGAAGAGTGATTGACTTTTCATATGAAAAATGAATTTTCATGGATGAGAAGAAACTTTGTATGGTCTGAAATAGAGAAAAGAAAAAGGGTTTGAGGAAAAAGAAAAAGCCTTTTGGAAAAGATTTATTTGAATATAAAGGGGCCTTTGTATAGCTATAAAACTATGAGCTGGGAAAATCAGAAAATTGATTTACTGGTTTATAGACTGCTTTGTTTATTATTTAGCTGATAAGGACATCAGCAATTTATCCAGCAAGGAAAAACTGGAATATCGGGATTATTATAGATTTCAGGCCAAAGAAAAGATTGAAGAAGCTTTACATAGAGCAAGTGGAAAGAGCTTGAAAGGAATATGAGCCTTTTTAAAAATCTGAATGAAAAGCTGGAGAAAAATAATTGAGGTTTTAGATACACAAATAAAAACAAGGCTAAAAATAATATTAGATATGCTAATGAAATTTGTAGTTGAAGAAATGCAGCTCTTATTGATAAAGCTGGAAGGACTTTCAGTCTAGCGTTAAAAACTTGTGACAAATGAAGAAGCTGCAGAATTTTACGAATTTTTATTTGATTACTTTCATGGATAATGAAATCCCTATGTGAATCAGATGCATGAGCTTTACAGGAAACAGAAACAACAGAAAATGGGTGTACTGGATGCTTAAAAAGAAAAATATGTGTCGTTACGGAAAAGCCAAAATGCCCAGCTGGCACATATATCAAAAAGCTGCGGGAGCTTTAGGGGATACCGCTTTGATGAGTGGAATAGGAAATTCATTCTTCCGTTGTCAGCTGAATGGCATATTGGAGCAGATCATGGAGCAGGCGGAGGAAGACAAAAGCTGATGGCAAAGCTTTAGGGAAATCGGCGCTGAGCCATTCAGGCACTGCTGAAGAGTGAAGACTCAGTTTATCCTGGGCATCAGAGCAGCCTGTAAGATAGAGTTCATAGTCACGGAAAGTCGTTTTTCTTAGAAAAAGAGAGGAGAAGATGAGGAATAGCACTGGGCAAAAAGAAGGAAATGACTTATTTGGAAGAAAAATGGGGAAAAATTTCAATGCCTGGCTTAGAAATTAAACAGTAAAGTCAAGCAGCTAGTACTGTGCAAAAAGCAAGAAAAATGAAACTTAGCAGATTTCTTTGCTGGATGAATATTTGACGTTTAATTTGTTATTAAAAGAGCTTTGGAATAAATTCCTGATTATAAAACAAATAAGTTGGATTAAAACAGACAATTTCCAGTAAAATCTAAAACAGTAAATAAAAATATCTGGCGAATTGTATATATTGGAAGATGGAAATGGGCTGAAAACAGGCATTTTATTAACTGGAGCAAAGTGAGATGCTTTAGGAGAAAGAACCTGAATGCTGGAAATATAAGGGAAAAATCAGTGTGAAGAAAAGAAGAATGCTTAGACTCCATGGACAAAACAAGAAGATAAGGAGCTTAAAAGAACTTACTGAAATGCATAAATATACATGCATAGAATTGAGTGAGACCTTGCAAAAGAAGTTCTGGAACACTCAAGCAGTATCGTTAGATCTTGAAACTAGCAAAGACCAGTCAAGGCAGATAAATCACATTAACATACAGAAGCGAGGAAAAGAAAAACATACATCAGTCGATTTTAAATAACAGGACTTATGAACAGATTTCGAGAGAAATTGGGAAATCTACAAAAAGCTATAAGGAGGTTATATTTATAGAATTTTATGGAGGTGAAAAGCTTAGACAAAGTGAGAAATAATATTCAGAAGGAGGGTTTTAAAATGACAGCAAAAGAAATGCTGTAAAAACTTGATTTCGTGGACGCAAAGGAATTTACAGATCGTTTAGTGATGTGCAGGTAAGTTCTGCTTACGCAATAAGTGCAAATTGTGGGAACAAAGGGAAATGGAAACAAGATATACGCATCTTATTAAGCAATATGATGAAGAGACTCTTAAACAGAATATATGGAATGTCGTGCATTGTTTGTTGCGACGATTGAAGAAGAACAGCACAAAGATATTCTTGAGAACTTTATGTGATTACGATAAATATCTGCTGGAAAGATGGGACACTTACAGCACACACATATCAGATATGTGTGCATAGAGAATCCCAGTAAGAGTGAAGCTATAGTATGTACGGAAGGGATTATTAAAATTTCTGAGACCATAGTAGCAAAGAGTAGTTGGTTTTAGGATTTGCAAAATCGGTTGCGAGATATGGTATGGATCACACGGTAGAAATATTATTTTTGAATGCTGATGATATAGGGACCCTTTGTGCATAACATGTGTTATGTGCAGATGTCCCCTGAAATGGACCGCTGATTAGCTAGAGATGGGCTAACAACGGTGAAATAATGAGAAAACATGTACTGCAGTAAGAAAGAGATTGAAAATGTAATACTTTTCAGCAGAAAAATGGACCGGGAAATAAAATTGGAACAGATGAAATTTTTCTAAAAGGAGATTGATAATGACAGATAATCGAAATATTTGAGATTTAAAAGAAATGTCTTTTTAAGCAGTTTTAATAATGAAGATGTAGATTTATAAGAATATAAACTTCTGGAAGTTTTAAAGAAAAGAGAAAATGCACTTGCATAGACAGGAATAATGATGAAATTTATTGAGAATGTTTCTGATGACATCAGAAAGAAATTTATCAGATAGGACATTGGAACTCTATAAGACTACATTGATTAACTTATGCAAAAAGCTGTAAATAAAAGCTTTTGAAATGCAGACAATGGATGCCAAAATATATCTGGCCAAGACGAAAGTTTGAGGATCAGGCAACTCCAGTTACAGTCAATAAACATCAGAAGGAACATAAGCAGCTTTTATTCCTGGATGCAGGAACAGGAAATTTTACTGAAGAATCAGCTTCAAAAGAAAGTGAGTCAAAGAACCAGTTAAGAAGAAAAGCAATAGATGATATTGACATTGGAAATGATGTGATGAAAATGCAATAATGAATCTAAAAAGTGAAGCTAAAACATATACTGGGAAAATTAGAGCAAAAAGAAAGTAAGGCAATATTTGAACTGTTATGCTTTTCAAAAGTGGAATAAGAATAAGGTGGGGTTGTTAATTTGAAAACAAGTGATGTAGATCTTGGAAATGAGAACAGCTATAACAGTGGAAAAAGGTAACAAGGAAAGAATAATTTATTTTTGATGCTTCCACTGGAATCTGAAGCACTAAGGGAATCACTCGAAATCGGGCAGATAACAGAGAAAAGTGGGGATAAAGTAGCTTTAAGCACAATGCATCTTATAAACCTTTAGGAAATTTCTGGAGCAGAAATTTTAATAAGAAGATATGGAAGGAGTTTAGGAATAGAAAAAGATACATCCACATAGGTTCAGAAGAACATTTGCAACAAGGGCATCAAAACGTGGTATGGCAATAGGGACGTTCAAAAGGCTTATGACATACAGAGAGAGAACACTATGGAATTTATATTGATTCCTTGATGGAGAGAGTGCAAAGAAATGCATATAAAGAAAGTGATGGGATAAAATGTGGGTACACAAGCAGGATTAGAAAACAGAAAAGTAGGAATATACAAAAGAAGAAAAGAAAAATATTATAAGATGCAAAAGCTCAAAAGCAGCAAAAGGAACAGAGTATTGAAGAAGTGGCAAAAGAATGGGATTTCGATATATAGGAGTGAGTTATGATTCAAATATTACATGGAGATGCGCTGATAAGGGTGATAAAAGATAAGAGCGTAGATTTAGTCGTGAGACTTCCGCCTTATTGGCAATTAAGAGATTATGGAGTTAGTGGACAATTAGGCTTTGGAAGTACAGTAGAAGAATATATCAAAAACTTTTAGATATTTTCGACGAAATGCTGGAGAGTATTAAAAGATACAGGAACTGTATTCACAACATGGGAGATACTTATTCAAATGCAAATTCTGAAGTTTATATCAGGAGGTAATAATAAAATGTATGTTGACAGTCAAAAAGCAAAACTAGGAGAAATCGGATATAAGAAGAAAACCATGATGATTCCTTGAAAGATTTGCACTAGCAAAGATTGAAAGGGCTGATTTTGAGAAGGAAATCATTTGGCATAAAGCCAAATGTGGTTCCTGAAAGCTGTGCATAAAGATAGATTTACTAACGACTTTGATATATATACTAAAAAGCAGAGTAGCTTCTTCTTGAGAAACAATATGAAGCATTTTGCAGACTTCTAACGCGTTAAAGGCGTGAATAATGCTCATGGAAAAGAAAAATGCTTTGGAGTTTGGAGAAAGCAGAAACAGGAATGGCGTATAGTAAAGTCAAACCCTGGAAAGCAGCATACAATGAAAAGGAAGAAATATGAGAACGGTATGGAGTGCAACTAAGGTGTACCATGGAAGCATTTTTGCAACTCCAGACGAGACTTGCTAGGAAAGATGTAGTTCTTACGCAGGATGCTCAGAAAATGGAATTATATTAGATCTTATTTTAGGAGTAGGAACATGACATTTTCAAAGTAGCTAAACACCATTAAATAGAAAGTGAATGGAGATGTAAATTAAATCAGGAATATATACAAAATTGCAGAAATTGGAAATGATTTGTTTAAATGAGGTTGCAAGTAATATGATAGCTAATGAGAACATTGATGCAGTTTTGGTAAAAGAAAGATATTTTGATATATATTTTTCGGAAAATGGTTATGAAAAGCAAGGATTGAACATGTATATGGCATAGGAGGTTGTGGCGAGGAAACAAAGTTGATTCTATAGAACAATATCATTACCTGATTTAAAAGGAGATGGAATTCTATATTTTAGTAAGAATAAAGGAGACATTATGTCGTGGGATAAAGTGGTTAGAAGAATTGAAGAGTATAGGAATCTGAACTTCTAAAATATGAAAACTTTAAGCAGTTAAAATTATTTTAAAGGAGGAAAAATTACTGTGAGAAATAAGACAGAAAAACACGTGACAGTGAGAAAAGGTCTGCAGACAAATCAGAGATGCTGAATATCTGTACAAAGGAAAGAGAAAATGACTTCGGAAAGAAAGGTTTTCAGGTTTGTTATTTGAAGAAGAATTTAGGAATCCTGGATCTGCAAAAATAAAGTTGAAAGACTGGATGGGGTATGTGATATGCCGTATATAAGACTTGGAGACATTACTGAGTCAATGACAAGTAAAGTGATAGTACTTAGCTTGAGTTATCGTTGGGCATACACATACGACATATGGATTTGTAAAAAGAAAATGGATTTGGAGAATGTTATTATTTCAAAGCATTGGTGCGAAGTGCATAGAAGTAATATGAGCAAAAGAAATAAGGATAAGAGTAATTTGGATGAGAAGATGGAAAAGCAATGAGAACGTGTTTGATTATTTTCCACGAGACCTGAAACAATTTTTACAGAAGAAAAATAATTGTTTTAAAAAGGAGAAATTAGTATGCTTGGAAAGTAAATGTGATCAGATAGGAACGAATCAAGAAATTAGAAACTGGTGAGGATCTGAACGAAGACGAATTTGCTTTTTGCGATGGGAATATCAAAATCCGTCAGTTTAGAGCTAGAAAAGGTTAAAGGCAGAAAGGAAGCAAAATGAACGAGAAAAGATATAGACAATAGAATAGCAAGATAAGATATTGGAAAAAGATGAGGAATGATAAAGAGATAAAGGCAGAGAAACATGACAGCTGCACCGTTTCGAAGACGGAAAAGTTATTATCAGAACTCTCACTACTGAAAGGAGCCATTGATTATATGCTCATAGAAGACTTGAAAGGAAGGAACTATCTATCCAGAAAAAGAATCAGGAATGAATGTTCAATCGAGTAAAAAGTTTATCTTTCAGAACTTGGAAAAAGTAGAAAATAGAATAGAAAAACTACAGGAAAGAAATATAAGAATAGAAAATGTTGTAAATATGGTTGAAAGGGCCTTGAGAACAATCAAGAATAATAAACACTATGATTATAATAGTAATGAAATACTTTGAAGAGTTGACATTTGAGTATATGAGAAAAGTTGAATATAAGCGAGAAAGAAACGGCAAAAAGGATATAAAAACAAAATGATTAGACAATTACAACTATCATTTTTCAGATGATATTATAAAAATATATTAAAATTAAAAATTATCACTGTCCTTGTATATAATAATATGTTATAATATGTTAGAATGAGATTTTAGGATTTGAGATAGCTTTGTCGAGGTGGGTTTTTCTGCAAAGCCATACACTGATCTATCTAAGACAGTTTAGAGACTGTCTATTTGAAAGGAATGAGATGATTAAAGACTGTATGCACAAGATGTAATAGGAAATTGAATCGTGAAAAAATGGTTGTAATAGTAATAGACATAGGGAGTATGACAGGTTTAGCAGAGATGAAAAGGCTAAGCAATTCTATCATTCTAAAGGAATGGGAGGCTAACGGCATTGTGCAAAAAGCAAATGCAATGGCTTAGATCTTTATGAACTCTACGAAAATAATAAGATAGTTAAAGGAGCTGAGTCATACATCGTCCCAGTTGAAGATGATGCTAGGGAAAGAAGTTTGACATTGACAATCTTATTCTATATGAGTCAGAAGACACATAACTTTATTCATAGTGTCTATGCTCGTTCGAAAAGAAGAAAAGCTCTGCAAAATAAAAATTATTTAATTATTTATTAAAATTATTTAATGAGGGTGGCAAAGTTTTTCAAAGTGCCCAAGACATCCTCCAGGAGAAAATGCCAAAAATGAAAAATCATTCAATTAGGAGGTGGAAGGACAGGAAGGCCTAGAAAAGTTGTGGGAGCATAAGTAGCAGGGAAAAATAGGAAAAGAGAAGATAAAAGCTGGACTGGAACAGGAGAGAAAAATAAAAAGTAGGGTCGTGAACAGCTTGCGGAGCCTCCTGAATGGTTGGTAAGAAATGGGAAAAAGAATTCAATAGAGTTGTTGAAGAAGCAGGGCATGTTGAGATTACTTGACAATTTAGATTTAGGAATATTGGCCATGTATTGTAATGCTTATGATTGCATGTAGATATAACACTAAAAAAGTTCAAAAAGTGGATATTTAGGCTATTAAAAGACTGCTAATGATAAATTTCAAGTAGTGCATCCTTTACTTTCTGCACAGGAAAAATATATGGAAACAAATAATGCAATGCTCTACTAAACTTGGACTTGCAACAACTGATAGATTAAAACTGATAGTGCCTGAAAAAGAAGAAAGCAGCACTCAATAAATATTTGAAAATATTTATAGGATGCCAAAAATGGATAGAACAACGGAATATGCCAAAACTAGTTGTAAATAAAGATAGCAGGAAGAAAAGAATATTTATGTGAAAGAGCATTTTGGCAAGATTTTGAGAAAGAATTTTTGATTATAAATTTAATAAGGAACTTTGCTGAAAAAGCAATAAATATAATCAATGAATTAGTAATTGGAGAAGGTGAGAACAGCAAAAACTCAGTACAAGAGGATTTCACTTTATAATAGGGTCTTATTTCGGATGGGTTACAAAGGAACGAATTCAGAAGCTTACATTCAAGTTGGAAGACAAAATGGGAAATCTATTTTATCGAGGGAGCAATGGCAAATCAATTTGCAACATTTTCAGGGTATAAATTGGGACGGATATTTTGTGCAGCTACGAAACAGAACAGGCAAAATATAGTATGGGGATGAAATAGCAAAGATTTATTCGTAGTGATGATGATTTACAGGAAATGTACAAAATTACAGGGCATGAAAGAACAATAAAATCATTTGTTACAGGAAATGTTATTAAGTCGCTTGGAAGAGATACGAAAGAGTGCGGATGGCTTTAGAAGTATTTTGGCCATATGTGACAGACTGCATGCACATCCTAACAATCAGATGTATAAATTAATGCTTGATGGTCAAATTACGTTGACGGAGCTTTGACATTGGCAATATAACTGCAGGATTTATCTGAATGGATTCTGTTTTGAGCAATATAAATTCTGTGAAAAAGTATTGGAGAAAGTGATTGATAAAGAATCACTTTTTATGTTTTTATCTGTGAAATGGATACAAAGACGATGATATCTGGGATTATAATAACTGGGCAAAGCAATCCATATTTGCTTTTTAATTCAGATAACACAATCAATAAGATATGGTTGCAAGACTTGCCGAAAAACAATTGAAAGCAAAAGAGAAAAGGTGAGCAGATCTTCTGAATTTTATGATAAAACATCTCATTATTGGGTGACAAATGGAGTAGGTGGTTTTGTTGACTTCACAGAAATTCAAAAGAGTGTGAAAGTGATTTAACTATAGAAGACATGAAAGGCAAGGAATGTTATCTTGGATTAGATTTGTCCAGTGGAGGAGATTTGACAAGATAGTCTTGGATTTCCGCTGGAAAATGAGAAAATATATATTTATTCTCATTTCTTTTATGCCTGAATTAAGGCTTGCTGAACTGAAAACAGATGATGTCCCATATAGAATGTGGGTAAACAAAAGGCTTATTAACACTAACAAGGAGCATTTGGAGTGAAAACGGATTATAAATTTATAATAAATCATTTGAAAAGAACTGATTGAAAAATATGAAATTAGGATTAGAGTTTGATATGATAGTCATAATGCAAGGTGTATTTTACAAGATTTAGACTTTTTAGCATGTGACTTGACAGAAATAAAAACAATCTGCGAAAATCATTGAACGACGTCAACAAAAAGATTTTCAGCTGTCAGTAAAAGCGAATCAGCTTTTATATGATAGAAAATGACTTACTGAAAATGAGTATTGCTAATGCAACTACAACAAGCAACAGTTTTGGAAATCAAAATAATAAGCAGGCACAAAAATATAGAATAGATCCAGTTGATGCTGTTATAGATGTTTGAAAATATAATGCTAGTTAATAAAATGAATATAGTACAATTCTGGAATTTGACGACTGGTTTGAAATGATAAAAAGGAAAAGGTGAAATGGTGGAAAATATTCGATAAAAATGGATAGTAGCAATAAATATATTGAATCAGGGAGAAGATAACGAACGTGAAAATGAAAAACGTCTGGAAATATGAATTTTTAAAAGGTAGTAATATATCTGCAGAAAAGATTTAAGTGAAATAACATATTTTACATGTTTAAAAAGTTTTAAGTGAAAGTATAGGGAAATTATCAATTAATTTGAAAAGATGTGGTAATAACAGAATATATGCTCATGACAGTTGCAGATGTGAAAAGTCAGCTAAATAAAGTTCATGAGCACCTACAACTTTTAAAGCTCTGATGAATATCTGAAATCATTCAGGAAATGCTTAGCGTATTTACAATATGATGGAAAGTTGGAAGAATATAACTCAAAGTGAAATATGCAGATATTAATAGATAATGCTGATATTTTCAAAGAGGAAACAAAATGTATTATAATATCTAGCTCCTAAAACTGGAAAAGACTTATATATTTGAGATAAAGAAAATACTGCATTTTAAAAGGTGGACTTAGTGAAGACGGACTTGTTGGAAAATCGGTTAGAGAAAACTTTATGAAGCACGTTGAAAAGGAGTAAAAGTAAGTCAACAGTATTTGAATAATTTATACTGAAAAGAGCCTTACCACCAAAAAGCAATTTTAGAAATATACTGGAGATTTTGATAGCAAAAAAGCAATGCTTGTAAAATGAGTTAGCAAACTTTGCAACAAATGATAGAAGAGGAATTATTCAATACACTTGGAATGGATTTAGTTCCCCTGGATTTAAAATTGACAGATTCACAATTCTATGAACTGAAAAATTTACAAGCTTTACAAAATTGCGGCGGCATTTGGGGTAGCCGAACCATTTAAATAACTATGACAAGTCGAGTTATGCTAACAGTGAAAATGCAGAACTTGACTTTTATATTGATACACTTCTGTTTATCCTGAATCTATGAAGGGAATTTAACTATAAGATGCTTTCAGAGGAAGAAAAGAGGATTAAGATTTGAATTTAATGTAGCTAGTATTTTGAGGGGAGACTTAAAAACACAAGCTGAGAGAGTATAACACATGTTCAGGCTCCAATATACACTATCAACGAAGCAAGAATCTTGCGCTGGACTTCCTAAAGTGGAAGATGGCGAAAGATACTTGTAAACGGAAGTGAGTGAATTACGTAGGTAACGCATATTTGAAGGGAGGAGTGAAAATAATGAGTGAGTTTTAAAATTTAAAAATTCTACAGAAACTTCGAGATTGACACGTATATCACAGGAGATATCCTGATGACAGTTGGAAAGGCTAGTCATGGGGTGAAGATGAAAACACATATCCTTCAAATGTGAGAGAACTGAAAGAATGTAAGGGTAAAAGTTTGAATATATATATAAATAGCGGTGGTGGTGATGTTTTTATGAGTGGTACAATTTCAAACATGTTAGCGAGGCATGATGGAAAAACAAAGGCAATAGTGATGGCTTTAGCAGCTAGTGGAGCAGAGTATAAGTTTTGGGTGTGATGAAGTAGAAATTCCTGAAAATGCTTTTTAATGATTCAAAACCAAGCACTGTGGCAGTGGTGATGCTAATGATTTTAGAAGTATTGCAGAAACTCTTGATCAATGCAAGAAGGAATTACAAATGCTTACTTCAAAAGAAAACTTGAAGGTGTGAAAAGAAAAATAACTGAAATGATAGATGCTGAGACATGGCTGACAGGGAAAAAGAAGCAAGTGATTATTTTTGCTGTAACTGTAGGACAGAAACACTAAATGCTACTGGGAGAATATCCTAAAATTTTAAGAAAATTACCGGAAAATTTTAAACAGCTAACTCAAAAACCGATTTTAGATAACAGTAAAATAAAAAGAAATAGAAATAGTATTAAATTTATAGAGAGAGATGATGTAAATGAAAAATCAATAGAAATGAAAAGAAAACTTGAAGAATTGAAGAACACAATAAAAGGATTACAGGAACAAGGTAAAATAGACGAAGCACATGCAAAATTAGTGAATTAACAGAGCTTTAAAAATGCAATAGCAGTCACAGGAAGCATTAGAAGAAGATGAAGTGCAAAACTTCAATGGGAATCAAATACAGGTAAGGGAAGATAAAAATGAACGTCAATAGAATTTTTAATAAAATGTTGTTAGGGAAAAAGCGTCACAGAAGAAGAAAAGAGAATTTTTAAATGCAGCAGGAACACCTGGACAGGTAGAAGCAACTGACGGAAAAAGGTGGATATTTAGGTGCTAATAGAACAGTTCAATGAAATAAAAGAGAACTGGAGAAGAGAACTGTTTCACTAAAAGGATTGTATATGTAGTGCCTGTAACTTCATTGACTGGGACTTTACCTATTGAAAAGGCAATACAGGAGAGCTTATATCATTTGAGGAACTGAATAAAATAAATAAGTCTGATGTGGATTTTGGACAGGTTAAATATACACACAGATTATGGAGACATTATTCCAATATCAAAATCAGCTTGTTAGCTGATGAAAATGTTAATTTGTCAGCTTATATAGGTAGAAGATTTGTTAAAAAGGCAGTAAATACAGAAAATAAGAAAATAATTGCATTACTTAAAGGATTAACTCCTAAGCCTGCAGCAAATATCAAAAGTAGTAAATACGGCTTTTAAATGTAGATTTTAGATCCAGCAATATCTCAAAATGCAATAATAATAACAAATCAAACTGGATTTAATTTCTTAGACAATTTGATGACGGGCAAGGTAGACTGTTATTAGAAATTAACACAAAAATACTACCAGAAGACATATAAAAGGAAGACCTGTTGTTGTTCTTTCGGATGCTGTGTTGTCTATGAATACAAAAGCACCAGTTTTTGTAGGTGACTTTTAACAGAATTTGTATCGTTCTTTTGATAGAGAAGGACTAGAATTAGCAGTATCATCTGAAGCAGGATTCACTAAAGAATGCAACTTATGAGAGCTATTGAAAGATTTGATGTTAAAAGTAGATGAAGTTGCGATGATTTATTTGAATTAGCAACTTCAGAGGTGCTGATTAATGGACAAGGAAAAAGGTAAAAACAATATCTTAGACTTGATTATGAGGACTCTCTGTAGATAATTTTATATAATATCAGAGAGTTATCTCGAAAGACGCTATTGATAATTTTGATAAGAAAATAAAAATGAACAGTTCAAAGCAAAAGCTGAAATGGCAATTAGTTCTTATTCAGGAATTATAGTGACAATAGAAATCAAGCTAAAAGATTCACCAGATTTTTCTTATGTAATTCGGTCAATGATTACAGTTGCATTGGAGTGAATCAAAATGAGGATAGAAGCACAAGTTAAGGCATAGTATCAGTCTATAGAATGACAGAAATGAAAATGAACTGCTGAAAAAGATAGGGTAGGGAGAGTTTTTAAAATATGCCTATTGTGAAATAGTATCACAAGGAAACAAGGAAACAAAAACTCTTGCAGATACAGAGATATAACGATCAAACTTATAGATTAACTTTTCAGAAAGCAGTCTATTTTAGAAATAAAAAGACTGGTATTTATGCATAAAAACAATAAATATGAAGTTATTTACTGGAATGAAGACTTTACTATAGAGAATTTATTGAAGTGTTTTGTAGAAGGATTGATGAATCATGCCGTTAAAATAGAAGGATTGAATGAATTTACAAAGGAAATGCTTGATATATAGCTCTAAAGAATATCCAAAACAAGTTAAAAGAATGTTTGAGTGGGAAATAAAACTAAGAAGAAAAAAGTAGTAGGCAAAGCAAAAGGAATGGTAAAACTAAGACTGGAAACTATATCAAAAGGATTTTAAGCGTGGAAGGGTTTATAAACATGGTGGTGATGAAGAGTGGGCTGTGAGCACAACTCGGCACCACATGCACACTTAATAGAATATGGACACAGAATGGTTACAAAATATGGAAAAGAAGTTGGATTTGTCAAGGGCTATCATGTTTCTTTGGACGGAATAAAAGGAATTTAGTGAGGAATTTGCAAAAGATATTGATGAAATGCTGGATAATTTGAAGGTGGAATAATGATAAGTTTGAAGGAAATTATGTTAGCTATTAACAAAAATAAATGAAAGTCTACAAAATGAATGTAGACAGTAAGAATTTAGAAGAGAATTTTAGAAGACCTTTCAGCAGAACGTCGATAGACAATTTAAAAACTTCAGCATTCATGCAAAAGCATGAAAAGAACGTAATTTATATAGTCAGACTTTATTATTTTTCTAAAAGTAGAGATAAAATTGAATTGCTTGGAAATTCAGGAAAAACTGAAGAGCTTTTTAGTCATTTTAAAGATTATAGGTCTATTTACATTGATGAAATAACTTTTAATGTCAGTGATGGAATTTTAATTGGTGAATTTGAAGTAATGACACTAGAAGACATTATAAATGACAGTGTATTGGAAGCAATTGAAGAACTTGAAATTAAAACTGAGTTGTTATTGATAACTTTGTAAAAATAGAGAAAAGAACAAAAAGAAGAACTAGGGCGAAGGATTTCAGATGAAATATAAATTTAATTAGAAAGAGGTGTATTTATGGATTGCCAAGTATTTTGATATTATTTACGCAAAAGGCAGTAACGACAGTTAAGTAGTCAACAAGGTATAGTTGGAATAATAATAAGGATGATACAAATGAAAGTATTGTCACCAAAAGTTTATAAAGCTTATACAGAAATACAGGAATCAGATTGGACCCTGAAAATTATAGATTTTTAAAAGGATTGTTTTGAATTACTCCTGCAAAGGTAAAAATATTTAGAATAGGAACAGGAGTAAAAGGGAAAAATGGCCGATGCTTTTAAAAATTAGTGGCAAAGGAAAAGAGTGAAACTGGCTGGGAACTCGTCGGCTTTTGCAAGCGGATCATGATGACATAGTTACATGGATAAAAGGAACAGGAAAGAGACTAGGAAAAACTTATAAAGCGGTAGTGTATAAAAGGAACAAATACAAATAATAGGCATGTAGTGAATTTTATGAATGAAAAAGTTAAATTCAAAGATACCGCAAAGAGGTGAAAATGGAAATGAGTATGTACCTACTTTGCTTGGTCTTCTGGCCGGATTACCAATGACCAGATCTGCTACTAATTTTTATGTGGAAATTTAGAAGATGTATCTATTTTTGAGAATATTGACACAGTTATTGACAATGGTGGATTTCTGTCTTATTAAAAGATGAAGATGATGTGAAAGTGGCTAGAGCATGTACTTCATTAAAAGGACATAACTCAGGATATTACAGAAGATATGCAAAGATATTATCATAATGGAGTCTATGGACTTGATTACAGATGATATTAGGGAAAGCATTTAAAACGTGGATTGGTAAATATAAGAATAAATATGACAATCAAGTATTATTCTTTTCGCAGTAAACTCCTGCACTTTAGGCAATTAACAAGAGAGATATTTAGATCCTGAGTATAATAACAGAGCTGAAGTAGATATTGAATCTCAAAAACTAGCATGGCTAGGAGTTGGGAAAAATAGAAGTTAATGAAATGACGGATGAAGAAATCAAGAAACTGACATTTAAGAAGAGTATTATGCTTGGGAAATATCAAAAATATTAAATGCAGTAGAAGATTTTGAAATTTAGTCCATATGTTTTAATGGAAGGAGTAGGATATTATGGCAAATAAAATGAAACTAACAGGGTTATCAGAGGAAATTTTTGGTAAAGTCTGGGTCAACGATGACGAATGGATGAATGTAAAAATCATTTGAAGCTAAAAGTTTCAGCTGAATACTGAGGATGTAAATATTCCAGGAAATTTGGAACTGAAAAAGATATATAGGTTTTTCGAGCGAAGGAACAATAGTGACAACTAAAAATAGATAGTAGAGTAAAGTAGCTGGTTGCAAAAGGCTTTTAGAACTGGGAATCTTCCGTCAATTAAAATAGTTGCAACTTTAGCTGATCCGACTGCGTACGGAGCAGAAAGAGTGGAAATACTTGATGTTACATCGAAATGAACTAATGGTAATGCAGTTTGAAAAATAAAAAATAATTGAGGAAGAAGTGCCGTCAACTTTGCAGATTATAACTATATAGATTCAATTGATTAGAAAGGAGAAAAAGAATGAAACAACTAGGATTAAGTGATTTTTAGAATTGAAGGCAAGAAGGGAAAATGGAGAGCAGATAAAAGAATATAAGTCGAATTTTTTGGTGGAAGTATAATGGATTTAAAAATAAGTCCATATAAAAGTTACAGAAATATTAGATAAAATTGAAATGGAAGAAAATACAGCAAACAAAATGGACTTAAAAAGGAATATTGAGCTAATCTACAGACATTGTCCTGATTTTGCCATAAAAGAGCTACAGGAAGCTTTAACTGTGTTGAGCCTTATGATATAGTCTTAAAAGTTTTGATAACAATATAGGGCAAAGTAGGAAATTTTGCAACTTATATATTATCTTTATATGGACTTGGGAAATAGAAGAAGAGAAGAAAATAAGGAAAATTGGAATGGTATACTCATAGAGAATGATGGAGATACATTTTTGATTTTATGTATCTTCAGAAGGGATTTTCTTTGGATTACTTGTTAAATTTAAGTACTCTGGAGAGTCTGAAAAGCATGGACTTTCATGTACATTAGAATCAAAAACTTCAGAAAATGATGGGAGGTGTATAAGATGTCAAGAAGTATTAATGTCATTTTGAATTTAAAAGATCAATTCACTGTATCTGCTAAAAAGCTACAGCGAATGCAAAAAGCAACTGAGAGAAGTTTCAAAATGGGGATGATAAAATCAAAAAGCCGAGCAGGAATGGCAAAAACAGCAGTTAAAGGAATTGCTGTTGGGGCTGTAGCATTGACTGCAGCAACAGGAGTTTGAAGCAATCAGCAGATGCCTATAATGAAGCGACTATTCAAACAACTAAAATGGAAAGTGTACTAAAAATACAAAAAGGAATGACTAAAGGTCAGATAGAGGATTTAAAAATTATACTCAGTTTTACAATCTAAAGGAGTTGTTGAAGATGATGCCATGAAAGCATGAATAGCAAGTGCAGGAGTTTTTGGATTACAGGCTGATACAATATTACTTCCTGGGATGACAGATCTTGCTGTGAAAGAAAAGGGAGTAAATGTAACAAGTGAGTGATATGGCAAATTATGGAAAGCTTATAGGAAAGGGCTATGAGCGGTCAAACTGGAGCATTGAAAAAGCAGGAATCGTTTTTAGATAAACATCAGGAAAAATAATGAAAGTCTGGAACGGAAACTCAAAAAGCATGCTACTTGCTGACTTGTTGAAACAGAAAGGTTGGCGGGAGTTAATGAAGCGATGGCACAGACTGATCAGGGAAAAATCTCAACAATTAAAGAATGATTTTGGTGATTTACAAGAAGAAGTAGGAGCTGTAGTGATGTCAGTTTTTAGGAGGATTTGCAGGATGGTTTGATTCTCAAATGCCAGCAATAAGGAAAAAGTTCTCCAGATAGTTGCTTCTTTTTAAAAAGTTTGTCACTGAAAATAAACCACAGATTTTGCAAATAAAAGATACTTTAATTGGATTAGGACTAAAAATAGTTGAAGTTGCAGGATTTTTAGTGACAAATTTTTGATAAAAATTTGCTCCTATTCTTGCGACAATTGGAATAGCATTTCTTACTTACAAAGGAATAATGATCAGGAACTCAGGCGGTAACGTTTGCACTAACTGCAGCGAAGTAGCAAAAATGCAGTTTTAGCAGGTGGAGCACAGCTGTTAATGCAGTCACAGTTGCACAATGGGCATGGAATGCGGCAATGTATGCGAATCCAATTGGAATAGTAATTTTGGCAGTTACGGCATTAATTGCAGTTGGAATAGCTTTATATAAAAACTGGGATACAATAAAGCTGGAGCAATCTCGCTATGGAATCAGTTTATGAATTTCTTAGACCTGCAATAGATGTAGTAAAAATGCTTTTAATAGCCTTATAGGGTGGAATAAAATGCAGTTATAGGAGGATTCAACAGGGTAAAAGACTCTATAGGGTGGAGCAGCTCAAAAACTCATGAACTGGAATAACACAAAGGCAGAAAATAAAGTGTAAATGTGCAAGCGAATAATGTTTCAGCTGGGTCTGTTCATGGAAGAAAAGCTCTTGGAACATCTTATTTTAAAGGTGGAATTACACAAATAAACGAAAACAAGAGAAACGAAGTGGCGGTATTGCCTAGCGGAACAGAAATTTTGAGTCATGAACAGAGTAAAAAGCAATCTGAAAAGCCAAGCGTTTTGGTAAATGTTACAATTGAAGGAAATGTTATTGGTAATGAGGAATATGCTAACTATGTAGGGAATGAAATTGTAGCAAAAGGTAATGGGAGCTTATGAGAATATGTAGGAGGGAGTAGAATATGAAAGTTATGTTTAAAAAAGGAAATGAATATGCAATACTCCCTGTAGTTCCGCATATTCATGTGATTACTCATGTCTTTATTCTGACGAGGAATTTGAAACAGTAGATAAAGGCTTTTACTCTTAATTGGGAAAAAGGATTAGAAAAATTTTGAGACTGAAAGTCCAGATAAAATATATCACTGGATGGAAATAGGAAGTGTTCCTAATCCTAAGTTTTTATATTAAAATTTTTGAAAAATACAGGGATGAAAAATGAGCCTCGTCAGAGTAATTATAATCAGTAAAATTTAAGATTGTTTTAAATATGGAATGTAGATATAACTTCCAGCATGGGATTTCAGATAGAGCAGGAGACGTTCCGTATAGCCTTGAAGTTAGCTGAATATAAAAGACCACAAGGGGAAAAGAACCGTTGACCGAATTTGAAGAAAAAGTAGTAGCAAAGGAAATAGAACAGCAGACAATGAATAAAAGCAAAAGAAATGGCAGGAGGTAATGAAAAATGGATTTCAGGCTTGTATCCAGCGGATGAAAAGGATTGGATATAATGCCTTTGTTTCAGGCTTAAAATGGAGTGAGAGCATTGATACCTTGGGTTTGAAATGTCATTTACTTTACCAGATAATTTTCAATGATAAAATTTTAATTTTTAGATAATATAACGCTTGGAAGTGGATTATCTCTATTTAAAAACAATGAAATGATTACTCAGGTAATATGGTTGAAGAAGATAATGGGAATAACACAAGGAGCTTTTTAAAGCATAGGATTATGCTTTTTGGCTTAATAAGTCAACTACTATATAAGCAATTTAACAAGATCAGCAGTGAAAATGCAATAAAGAATTATGTGCTGAGTTTTGAATAGCAGTAGAAATCACAGGATTAACAAGTGTGATTACTAAAATTTATAATGATAAGACAGTAAGTGAAATAATAAAAAGATATCATTAATATTAATACAGCGGAAAATAAGAAAAATATGTGCTTGAAATGGAAAAAGCAACTGTAAAAATAGTCCTTATGATAATTGATAGTACTTATGAACTGAGCAAAAAACAATCTTGCTAAAAGCAACAGATTTTTGAACAGCGTGAGTCACAAAGAAAGCATTGCAGATTTGAAAAATAAAATAATTGTAGTCAGCGGTGATGAAAAAGACACAGAGAGTAGTGGCAGAAGCAAAGGATGATGAAAGTATTAAAGAATTTGGGTTGTTACAGGAAGTGAAAAGTTTGATGAAAAGAGTAAAGGAAATGTACATATAGCAAATAATAGGCTAAAAGATTAAAATGGAATGAAAATGAGGACATCAGCTTAACAATGCTTGGAAATGAAAAATAAGAGGCTGGCCGAATTGTGAGAACTGGAGAACGAAAGATTTATATTTACATGGTGAATATCAATCAAAGATTGTGAACATAGTCTTGAGAAAATGGTAATCATAAATGCAGTATAAACTAATTCAATACTCTGAAAGTGATCTTGAAAAATGAACAGAAGATGCAACAGAAACTTATGAAAAGAACAATCCAAAGAACAAGGAAAAACAGAAAAATCAAAGTAATAAAAAGACATAGTAAAAAATAAATAAAAGAGCAAAGAAATGAGTTGGGAAAATGAGTTTGCCAAAAGCATTTAAGGAAAGGGATAACATCATGCCAATGGGAGTGCTTGAAGGCATCGTGATTTCCGCACACTTTTAAGAGTAAAATAAAAGAAGGCTTTAATAATATTAGAGCCTGAGCAGATTTATGTGAGCGAGGGCTTACGACAAAAGCACTATAAAGCAAAAAGGAACAGGGAAATTAAAAAGGAAGTAATTTAGGAACAATCAAATTAAATGGAACAATGCAAACTACGGATGAATTAAAATGGTCTGATGTGGATGTAGAATTTGATTTTGAAGTAACTTATCAGCTTGAAGAAGGACAGAAAGTATATGTGATTCCGACAACAAGCGAACAAATGTATTTCATATGTGATGTCATTGAAAAATAAGGAGTGATGTAGATGTTTCCAAATGTTAAATTTATTGGCGAAAAATGAAATAAAAGAACTTGAAAAAGAGTCATCATCACTTGGGAAAAACATTCTGATTGATTTTACTGAAGGAAAAATGTTAAAAAGGACGGAAGGCTAATAAAAACAGATGACATCAGAAGTATAAGGATGTGGATTGAAAAAGAAATTATTAACTGAAAAATACAAATATAAATATATAAAACATATGGATTAGGATATAAAAGAAATGTTAGCTCGGCAAGAGATTTTCCTACTCCTTTTTATATGCAGAACTTGAAAGGAAATCGAAGAGGAAATGAAAAACATCCAAGGATTTTTAGAAATTGAAGACTTTGAAGCAATAATGGAAAGGAAACAGATTAAAAACAAAATTTAGAGTAATATTGGATAATTATGAATCATTTGAATGGGAGGCGTTTTTAAGTTGACGGTAATAATTAAAAGAAAAACGGCAGAAGAAATTTTGAATAGCATGTTGAATAATTTGCCTTCTGATTATGATAAAACAGAAGGGGGCTATTTCTATGATAATCTAGCACCTGTTTCGATTGAATTTAGCAATTTTAGAGATATTGTAGATTATGTGCATAAAATGGGGATTTGCAGATACATCAGAAGAATTTTTCTTGAAAAAGATTGCGGCAACAGTAGGACTTTCAAGAAGAGATGCGGTGAATTCCGTTGGAGAAGTGCAAATAGAAGGAGAAGTAGGAACAGTTGTTGAAGTTGGAACAAAAATAAGCAGTGATACTTTTATTTTTGAAACAACCGAAAAAGAAAAGTTATAGATACTACATAATTGTTCCTGCTAGATCAATTGACAAAGGAAGTGGATGCAATGTAGGAATTGGAGCTATAAAGTATTTCCCAGTCACAATTCAGGCCTTACTAAAGTAACTAATTTAAAAAGAATTTAAAGAAGGATATGATGCAGAAACGGATGAAGAACTGCAGGACAAGATATTTTATTAAGGTCAGAGAGCCAGCAACATCAGGTAATATTTATCATTACAGGCAATGGTGCTTGGCCGTTCCAGGAATAGGCGGAGTGAAAGTATTCCCTTTGTGGAATGGAAAGGTGACTGTAAAAGCTTGTGTTAATGGATGTCAATGGACTAGCTCCAGGAACACAGCTTTTAAAAATGTACAAGATTATGTTGAAGAACAAAGACCGATTGGTGCAACTGTCACTTATAATGCCGCAATTTCTAAGATTGTCAATTTTACTGGAAAAAGTTAGGATTGGAACAGAAACAACAATTGAAAAAGTGAAATGAGGAATTTAAAAAGAAAGTAATAGAATATTTCAGAAAATCAGCTTTTAAAGATGATTATCTCAGCTATGCAAAAGCTTGGGAATATACTTTTAAATGTGACTGGAGTAAAGGATTATCTTGATTTTAAAATGAATAATGGAATGATAAATATAACTTAGGAGCAGAGGATGTGCCTACTTTTGGAACAGCTGAAATTGAGGTGATGTAGTGAGAAATTAATAAAATACATGCCAAAGTATTATAGAAAAGTTGAAGAAATTGTGAATCTACAGAAGGCTATAGAAGATGTTGTAGATGAAGAAGAGTTTCTGAAAGGCATTTTAAGGCAGAAATTCTGCAAAGCTCAACTTGGAGTATTGAAATTGGGAACAGATATTTGATATAACAACGGATATATCTTTATCAGATGAAACTAGAAGAGAAAATATAATAGCAAAAATGCAAGCTGGAAAAACAACAACGATAAAAATGCTGGAAACGATGGCAGAAGTTTTCAGTGGTGGAGAATGCAAAAAGTCATAGAAGTAAATAATGAATATATATATAAAATTTATAGGAATTTATGGGATTCCAGCAAATATGGATGGTTTTATCAAAAGCAATTGAAAGGTAAAAACCAGCACATTTAGGGTTTAAGTTTATATATAGCTACATGACTTGGGATGAGATTTGACAGATACAATAAAACTTGGGACATGTGGGACAGTTTAAATCTGACATGGGAAGAGAGAGAAAAAGTATAAGGAGTAGGAGGTAAAAATGCCAGCACAGAAAACAAGTTTAGGATTAAATCAATGGATAGGAAGTGAATATCCAAAAAGAGTTGATTTTGTTGAGGACAATAAAATAATAAATGATGAACTTGGAAAACAGAGTTAAATATACCGACCTTGTGAAGAAAAATAAGGCTCGGGATAATTACTTACGCAAAGATTAAAGAGATAGCACCAAAGCCTGATTTGTCACCATATCAGCTAAAAATCAAATTTTTGGAAATACTCTGATTCCAGATTTCAAAGTAGTAGGTGTAAATAGTGAAAAATGGACATTCGTACATAGGGATGGAAATTGAAATGTTTAATAATTTAGGGGTTTATGTTGGATCGTTCCACACAAACGGAGGGCGTGCCTATTATAAAGTCCCTAATCGTGTAGGTGGCGGATGGTGTGAAATAATGGATCACATAGATATGGCCGCACGTGACAATCGAATGAACAATATGGATGCGGATAGACAAAAATCTATGGGCAAATCAAATGATGCATGGAACAAAGCACACGACGCACAAGTAAATAGAATATATGAGATAAGATTGGCGGGATATGTTGCGGAACAATATATCACCATAATGTTGGGCATGAAAGAGCTGGATATGTCGTTACGAGTAGCGGAGATTACAGGAGATGGAGTTATTGGATATCATCCAAATGAGGCGTTACAGTTTTATAGAAATGGGCAATGGATAAACACACCGTTCGTATAAAGGAGAGGAAAAATGAAATTTGGAAGTAGATAGAACTGAAAATAAAACAACTGGAAGACTGGCATGAAATATATAGCAATCATATCGATAAAGCTAATAAAGACTGGTATGAAGAACTTAAGAAATTTGATAAAGACACCTTTGAAAAGTAATGTATAACAGCTGATACTCATTTAGTGTTAAGTACAAAATAAGGATGCGTCTATGATAGCTCCAACAATGGTAGGAGACGTAGTAGAGGAAATAGAATATCAGGAAGTTGAAACAGCTCCCTGACAACTATTTTTGTAGGTGGGAAAAATAGTAAAATTAAAGGAATGTGAAACAATAAAGATGGAGAGATTGTATTTAATAAAGATTTTTAAACTTGAGCAGATAAAAAGGAATTATCTGAATTAAAAAGTTGAATACTCTGAAAGTGAGTTTTTATTCAAAGGTAAATACTTGCAGAAAAACAGAGAAAAAGGCGACAGAGATAGCTTAACAAGTCTGGATTTTTGTTGCTAACAATAACTGGAAGAAAAAGAAACAAGTGAATGGAAGCTGATAGATAAAGACACTAGGGAACACGTTTATCCAACTTTGACGCTTGATGACTTTTAAGCTGATGGCATTTCACATGCAGTCACAGCTTTCTAAAGCATTGAAGACAGAAAGTGAAATTATATCTAATCTTAAAACTTTGTCAGATGAAGAACTTAAGAACTTTAATGCAAGAGAAGAATTTGAAAAACTTTGGAATTAATCGTGAGATTAATCGAGATTTTATCACGAATAAAGGAGGAATTTGATGCAACTGAAAAAGATAAGCTATATATTTCATTCCACAGACCGAAAAGCTTTAATAGATTTTTAATTTCGCTTGGACTTTAGGAAATTATTCGCACTGTGAGTTTATTTATAACAATGAAGTATATCTTGCAAATCCAGGTGGAGTAAGAAAAACAGGTTTATAAATACACTTTGATATATATGAAATGGATGAATGCATAGAAGCTACAAGATATTTTAGATTTTGAAGAAGTAAAAGGTGCAGGATATGATTATCAAGGAATTTTAGGAAGTCAATTTTTATGGTTTTTTAAATTCGCAAGATGAAAAGAAGTATTTTTGCAGTGAATTTTGCTTAAATGCGATAGATTATGCTTTACAGTTTAGCTGACATGGAATTTTATAGAGCTTAAATATAAGGTTATCATAAATTTAATCCTTCCAGACTTTATAAATATTTGAAAGAACTGGAATTAATAAAAGGAAAAGGTGATGTAAATGGAAGTAAGAAATTTAATAGGAAGTGAATTTTTAAATGATGGAAAAAGAATTAAAAGTAGTAGATGTAAAAGTTGAAGGATTAACTGTAATATTAACTACTGAAGAAATAAAAAGGGAGTGTCAAAAGAACAAAATATTCATTTGGTCAGACAAGTCTGGATAAGATGTTAAAAAGTACATCCGAAACTTGTTGAGGTCATGAAAGAAGCTATTAAAAACAGTCCATTTGATTTTAGAATTACAGACGGAGCTAGAACAGCAGAGGAACAATTTGCTTTTGTATCAAAAAGGCAGAACTAAACCTGATCCGAAAAGTTACAAATTGTGATGGTTACAAGTCGCAAATCTAACCATCAAATCAAAGCTGATGGATTTGGTCATGCGGTGGATATTTTTTCCTTGTGGGATTTTAGAAAATGGAGTTACAGAAAATTCATGTCTGATGAAGGGATATGATGATAAGAAATTAAAATTATATCTGAGCATATCTTAAAGATAGCAAAAGAAAGGAGTAAATATCGAATGGGGTGGAAACTGGAAAATGCATGACACACCTCATTTTGAAATAAAATAAAGACTTGCATATTTTGAATATAAAGAGTTTTAAATTTAATTTAGAGTATAAAAAGTTATCTGACAAGTTTAAATGCTACGAAATTTGAGCCCTGTCAGGTGGCTTCAAAATAAAATAATATAAATTTTAAGGAGTGAGAAATGAATGCACAATTACAAATGATTTTGGTAGGAATGCTAGTAGACTTTACAAGAAAAGAAGTACTGAGAAAGAAATAATCTTTGGAGCAAAAACTGAGATTCAGAAACTGGAAGCTGTACTAATTTCTTTGCAAAATTTAAAGATTTTGTGAGAAAAAGCTCAGGAAAGAAAATAATCCATATTCCTGATAACATGAAATTTTTCTGAAGAATTAATGCTAAAAGGAGCAGAAGAACTTGAGAAAATAGTAAATGTAGAGAAATAGTACACAGCATTCTAGGAGAAGAAAAAAACATAATAGAATATGGGGGGATTATTAAATGTTAAAAGGATTTGCAGAGTAGATAATCGGACTTTTTCTGATACTGTTTTTCGGAGTTCTTTTATGAGTGAGTTGCTCAAAATGGTGAACAAAACTCAGCCTGTAAAAGCTACACTACCAGAATAGCCGTTGCGGGAATGACAATAGCTATTGCATTAATCATAAATAAAATTGTAGGGCATTTAAAGCAGGATTCTTATATCCTTGGAGTCCTGTTCTAGGTGGAGAAGCTCTCCTAGAAACAGTAAATCAGAAAAGATACGGAATCAGCACTGGATTTTTGGAGACTGTTACTGGAAAAGTTTGATTTGTGAAGAAACGGAGTGATAAAAATGAAAATATATCACAGAAGTCGTAAATTTCTCAGTAATAATGTTGGGGCTAGTTTTTAAACTCAGTTCTGACATTAAAGTTAAGAGGTTATCAAAAGAAAAGAAAATCTGACAATGATAAAAACAGAATTAAGAAATAAATATCCTGAACAGCTTTTTAACTATATAGAAAAAATCTAAAAAGAGGATTTATATCTTTGAATTGGGACTAATGTAGTTGTATTAACTATTATTTTAGGATTTGATAGATTTGGAGTTTTTGAAGAAACAGATGACACTATAAAAGCTAATAAGGAAAAATAGGAATAGAATATTTATATGGGGCAGTCGTAAAAGATTGCCCTGTCTTTTGTGAAAAATAAAAATAATTTATAAAAAGGTATTGACATTTATACAAAATAGTAGTATACTATTTTTGTAAGGGGAAGAGGTAAAACAGCTAAGGCAAGAGAAAGAGGAGGAACAATGAAGGTGTGACGATAAACACTTGATGAAAAGTCCTGAAAATGATACTTGAAATTATAAGAACAAGTAAAGATTTACAGGAAGCAGAGGACAGAATAAAAGCCCTGCTGGACAAATAGTAGGGAACACAAAAGCATTTAATGGAGTAGAGCTTGCCAGCCCTCCTGACACAAAAATTATATCACAAATAGATATATAAGGAGAGGGAGGAGAGATGGAAAAATAAAAGCAAGAGGTGTAAAAAGGACAAACGCCAACTTGGAAAGTAGGGCAGAAAAGCAAATAGGAAGAGAAACGGAATAAAAATATAGGTTTCTAGGATAATACAGGAAGAAAAGAGCTTATATATAAAAAGTTAGATAGAAATAGGTGGAAATAGAACAGAAGCATTATTGAAAATGATAAAAATGAGGTATAATAAATAATAAAATCAGAGGAGGAAATAAAATGGATATATTAAAAGATTTATAAACTTATATTTTGAATAATGGTGACCAATTAAAATTGAAAGTTTAGAAGAATTTGAAAGACACGTTAATTTAGAACTCAAAGAGTTCGATGGTAAAAGAAGACTTGAACTTAAAACCAGAAACTGCTGAAGAACTGGAGAGAGACTATAAGAACTATAAATGAAAATAACAAAAACGGGATTGATTTTTTCCTGATAAGCAAAGAGGATGACAAGGAATCAGAATTTTAAATAAAGAGCCTTTAGTGGCTCTTTTATTTTATATCATACTATTCTGAAATTCAAACAGCATGAGTATTTCTGAAAGTGCCAGACAAGTTCCCAAAGTCCTCTTCTTCCATAATTTCATAGTCATCTACTTCTATGAATTTTTACATGCTTTTCTACTTCTTCTTTTATGTTTTACTTTATATAGCTGATCCAGTACAAGAAAAATGTCTTCTTGTATTTGTGTTATTGTATCACTGCATTCATATATTCGATTTCTTTAGTCACAAATTTTATGAGCTTTTAGCCATTCCTTTTAAATATGAAAAATTGATTTCCAGCAATGATACTTTCATTATTTCAGCATCTATTTTTACTTTTTCTATTTCTTCATAGTGCGACTGTCTCCAAATATATGAAATAAGTCATTTAAATTTGTTCTCCTGTTTTTAATAGCATAATATACCTCCTGATAACATATTATAACCCTAAAATTTTATTTTTACAACAAATGGGGTATAATTAAACAAAAAGGGAGAAAAATGGAATGAAATACAGGGATATGAGATAGTAAAAGGAAAGACCTTATGAGGTGTGAACAGCTAAAATTAAAAGCTAACACGCTTGAAGACATGGTTAGAATGATAAGCAAAACAGACAACGCAAGAGTAATGGCAATTGATGATTATTTAGAAGCTAAAAGAAGATTGTTCCAGTTTTACTAGCAAATCAGTCGATGGTGAGACAATATCTAACACATTTGATGAAATTAAAAAGAATCATGGACTAAATAACAGGGAAGTTTCTCATGTTTTAATTCTTGTACAGAGTGAAATATCTTTAAAAAGTAAAAGCCTAATAAGGGACTAATGAAATAAAATAATTTTGTTGGTCAACAATTTGGTAACAAATAATAATATCGAATTAGGTTTTTGTTGGTAATTGTTACATGTGTGGTTGCCAGATGGTCGCTAGTACCGTCAGAATCGAGTGATACATACAGACAGGCTTCGCTGGAAATAATTTCTGCAGGTCAGATGGTAAGAAAATTGACATGACAAATGTATTTGTGGTGGACTATATTGAAAGAATATGGAAATCAGGCAGGTACAGGGACATTCTGTTGAAAATCAAGCAGAAAAAGAAAAAGGTAAAAGAAGTAGCAATTGAAGGAGGTTACGCTTCACAGGAGGCATAGACGAATGAAAGGAGAGGTCTTTGAGAAGGTATATCAAAAGACAGTCTTTAAATAACAATACAAGATAGACTGGGGTTAAGATAATGTTTGAAAATAAATACCCCATATTTAAAAAGGGGAGAACTGATAGATAAAAAGAGCTGGACTTACTTTAGGGATAATCCTGGAGAAATGCTGAATCTTATGTATTTGGATAGAAGAAAATGGAACAATTAAAAGGGATTTGAAATAGTATGATACAGAAAAAGAGAAGTAAAAATAACTAGAGGAATTGTAAAATACGGGAAAAATATTTATAGAATGGATGAAGACTATATTTTCAATGCCGAGGTTGAAAAATAAATATATATTGAAATTACAAACTATTTCAGATATAGAAGATAAAATATTATACAGAAGGGGAGAATTTATACTTACAGAAGAAGAAAAATTCTGGATAATGAAACAGAAATAACGAGGGTTTATAACTCAGAACAGGTGCAGAATTGAGAAAATGATTATAAAGATTTTAAGGATTTGAGAAGAGATTTCAATTTGTTTGAAAATAATAAATGTGAAAATATTCTTCCAAAAATGAGAAGAGGAACCACATCCGGAAATATTAAAAATTATGGGGTATGTGGAAAAGCTTCAGGAAAATCTTGATATATTTGATAGTAATTTTTATAATAGCTGTTTGCAGGGGACATGTTGAAAGGGAGGTAATAACAGCATATATAAACAGAAAAATTAGGTAATATATGAAGATTATACTAATGAAGAACTTATGAGAACCTTTTAAGGATGTTTGGAAAATCTTGGGAGGAAAGAACTGTACAAGAGAGAGAGAGAATAATTCCAGATAACGATTGAATAGTTAGTGAAGAGGTTTATAGTGGGTAAAATAAATTTGAAAGGTAGTAAAGGATAAAAGAAGTTATTATGAAATTTTAGGGTTTCAGAGAATTCAAAAATAGATGAAATAAAATCAAAAATATAGGAAATTAGCTTTTAAATATCATCCAGACAGAAATCCTGATAGTGAAAGTGCTTCTAGAAAAATTCAGAATTTCTGAAAGCATATGAAAGTATTATCAGATAACAGAAAAGGGAAAAATACGATAAAAAGAGAAAAGAGCCAGATTTGAAGGCTGATAAAAAGGAGAAATTTCAATGAATATAGGAGATACTTCCACAGCTTTTTCCTTTACTAGCCCGATGATATTATATATATAGTTTAATTCCAGATTTAATGGGAAAATATTGATAAAGTAAATAGGGAAGAATTCAAGAAAGTATAAGAAAAATATAGAAAGAAATTTTGGAAGATTTTTAAGATGAAAGAAAATAGCTATTCAATAGGGGAATATAGAGAAATATAATTGTATTTTTAAATCCAGTAAGATTATTTAGAAGATTTGTAATCAGAAGGGGAAATTAAAACAGATTTAGAAATTTGGTAAATAGGTTAGAAACAACAGGTGGAATGACAGAAAATAAAATTAATGATGGAATATCGGTAAGTGAGGCATTAAAAATATGAAAAACGGATACTTTTAGCAAAAGGTAGAGAAATTTTTAATCTAAAAACAGTATTATCTTAATAATTTTATTTATGACTTTTTGTATATATTCATCTTTCGATATTCTATAAAAAGTATGTATGTTTCATTTTATATTTATAGCAATAACATTGCATCTGTCTTATTGTGGGAAAGATTCAATGAAAAAGTAAATGTTGAGAATGAAATAAGGAAATAAAAATGAAAGAACAAGGGAATATGATGTATTTTTAGAAAAAGTTAAAGATATTGAACAGCTTGATCAGCTGGAAAATATAATATTGAAGAATTGTATGACTATGATATTAAAGTATGGGAAAATAGGTAGGGCAACTTTCTATTATTAGGGAAAAACTCCAGAAATAAGGTGGATATTGATGTTGAGAAGCTGTATGAAACCCGGGAGCAGGGCACATGGAATATTAAAATAGGGTAAATGGTCTCTGGCATTATGGAGTTTAGGTTCACAGAATGGCAGTGGAATTGAGAGAATAAGGGATAAAAGAAAAGTTAAGCTTAAAAAGAATACCCTGTAAAAGGTAGAATCGGGAGATATTATATATTTGCTACAACAAAGATATTAACAAAATGATAAAGTATATAAGAGGGTGAAAACGGGGAAAAGTAATGAATAGATGTAAAAATGGGACATGTATGATGTTTCTAGATATTCCCGATGTCCATACTGCAAAATCTGAAGGACTGGATTTTGACAAAGAAGATGAAAATAAATCTGGTTGAAAGAAAATGGAAGAGATGATGATAAAACGATGGCCTACTGGTCTCAAAAGATGTTAATATTGGATCCAGTTGTTGGCTGGCTGACATGTATTGGAAAGGGGCAGAAAGAGGAAAGATTTCGGAGGAGTAGTGAAAGAAATTTCATTGGTCGGGGAGATGACATGGATATCCAGCTGACAGGGGGATAATTCAATTTCAAAAGATCATTGTTCACTAAGCTATAGTCCTTCCAAAAAGAATTTTTATGATAACGCCAGGTCAGGCAAATGGTCTTATATACATAGATAATGAAGCGTTGTATGATGCATAGGGAACTCAAGGCACTTCATTTAATTGGAGGATAGGAGAAAGCAAGTTTATTTTGTGAATTTGTGCGAGAAAACTTTGACTGGAATAAGGAAAAATCAAAATCTAATAAAGAGGTATTATAAAAGAAACAGGAGCGGGGTAAATGAGATGAAAGCAAAATTTACAACAGTCAGTGGAAGCAGGTACATATAAAATAATGACTATCTGGGTGCATGTCCAGTTGAGATAAATTATGCTATATGGAGCAGTAGCAGACGGTTTTGATGAAGAAGAAGGAGCAGATGTGGCAGCAAGGCTGGCAGTGGAATCTGCAATAGAATATTTACGTGCTGTACCCAGGATTTAATACGGAAATAATTAATGAAATAATGTCGTATGCAAACTTAAAAAGTAAGGAAAAGCAGTACTGAAACAGAAAGATATTCATTGATGCACACTTCACTTCTTATTGTAATAAGCAAATTATAATGCGACTACCGTAAGGAAATAATTGGAGCCACGAGATTTTATCATTTTAAAGGAATAGGTGATGTACTCACAAAGCAGTGATTGACTACGGTTGTCAGCTTCTTGTAGAGAGAAGAAGCTTTACACTGGAGATTTAAAATATCATGAGACAGAGGAATGATTTACTTCGAGGCAACAGGGGATTGTGGGCAGGAAGCCTAATATGCTGAAAACTCCTGTAATATTACAGTGAAAAGGACATTTTGTCTGACAACAATAGGTTTTTGGTGAAACATGATTGATGAAAAAGAAATGGAAGTGGAGCTGTCGAGATATGATGAAAGGTAAAAATGGATTTGTTCGCTTGGAGGAGTATAGCTGGCTACTAAAGGATAGTGTGGAAAACTGCACTGCCGCAGTAACCCATTGGAAGATGTTGCAGAACTCTACCAATAGATAATAGAAAATTTTTATAAAATTGTGGTAGTGGCAATAGCAAGTATTTTTAATAATTTTAACTTTAACATTATGGCAAGTAAAGAAACGAAAAGATATTATGAATAAAGTGACAGTTTATGAACAGCAGGCGGAAGAAGAACTTATAAAGGAAAAATTTTGTACTCGTGCAAAGGAGCTGGAGCTAGTCATAGGAGAATATGAGAAATTAAAGCCTAAAAAGCAGAGGGGATAATAGGATTTTTCTTAAATGCAGATGCACAAGAAAAGAAATGGATAAAAATATAGAAGAAACAAAAAGTAAGATAAAGGATGAGCAGAAAAATTGAAAGAAGGTTTTTAGCGATGTAGAGGGAAATGAACTTTTAATAGTGGAAATTACGAAGAAGCATCATATCAGGAAGCAAAAATATAGTCTTGAAATAGAATACATACAAGAGGGATGAAGTAAACACAGAAGAAAGTTCTCTGAAATAAATAGCAGGATAGAAGCAACCTTCGAAGAGTTAGAAGCCAAAAACTTAGAAATAACAGGTGATACAGCCTTTTACTCGGAAATTATAATTTGGCTAAAGAAAACTATAAAATGGCTTCAGATATATATTTAGCAAAATGGAAGAGCAGATTATGTTTTCAAGTATGGAAGAAAAAGAGAAATAAATGACAAGGAAAAACAGTGTATGTAATGGAGCCTTGATGGCTGGAAAACAGGGTGATGTACTGTCACATTCAGATGCAGATATGTCTAGGGAAGCTCACTATCAGGCAAGGGAACTTATCAGATTCTTGGAATCACTGTAGAGCCAGGAAATAGATACTAAAATACATGGAACTAAATTCAAGACAGATGGCAAAATTACAGACGCATAATAATATGGTATAGGAAGGTTTAAACCAGATATCAGCAAAATAATCCTTCAGAAGCTTTCGACACTTTTGACAAAAGCAGGACACAGTATCAGGAACTTAAAGACAGTAACAATGTGAATAATGTAGATAAATTTATAAACCAGACACAGGAGTTTATAAAATATGAAAGGAAAAGGAAAAAGAGCTTATTCAGCAGTCGAACAGTCAAAACTGGAAATTCAGTTAAAAGAAAGAAGAAGATAGAGCAGGAAAGAATAAAGAGGATATCAAGAGATATTGAAAGTGGAACTAATTTCGAAACCAGGGTGATCAGATGTATGTTCTAAAAAGGTATTAGAAAGTATTTCAAAATATGAAGAAGCAAAGAGAATGAATCTTTTAGGTAAAGTGTAATAATCAGCTAAAATTGGAATATTTAGAGAGAGAAAAATATCGGAGTCTTCCTGTACGAAGAAGAAAGGGAGATAAGTGAATCAAAAATAAAACTGGAAAGAAGCTGAGATACGAACAGGCTAAAGAAAATATAAAATTAACAGATGTAAAGATAGAAGATGAACAGAGAATAGATAAGAAATTAAAAGAAAAATACAGACTAATATGGGTGGCAGTTTTGGAAATAGAAAATATTGAGGAGGAAAATTTGTGAAGAAAGGGAAAATAAGCACACCACCTTCTGAAGAGTAGAGTGGTTGAAGAATGAGCTGCAAAATAAGGTGTGAAAATCGTGGAGGAATATTTAAAGACAGTTTTTCAGTGGAGAATAAATAAATTTTTGAATGAAGCTATAAAGGAATTCATGGAAAAATATGTCTGAAAAATAGGAATGAGCTGGGAAATATATCAATTTTAACTGTTGTGATAGAAGAAAATAAACTGATACCCGGGTAATGTAGGGAAGAAATAAGTTAAAAATATTCAGAGAAATAAAATATTTGAAGAATTAGATGAGATAAAATAAAGGAAGTTATTCTAAAAGAAAATGATTATATTTTATAGGAACAGAAATGTTCTGGGAACTGATAGATGAATATGAAATTTGTGAAATGCTGGAAAAACTTTTAAAGATAGAAAAACTGTTGAAGAAACTCTATCATTGAAGATAAGGAAGAAAAAGATAAAAATCGGTTATCTTTTTATCAATTCTTGATGGAGAATTTAAAAGATGAAGAAATCGCAGTTTCATGACCAATATAGAAATGGAGAGTATAGAACCACTAGGGCTTTACAGTAATAATGATGATATTTCTATTCTTTTTATGGCTACAGGAAAACAGATAACAGATTCTATAGGAAGTATAAAAACTAATTTAGGAAATTACAGAGATTACACCAATAAAATTACATGGAAAGAAAAACTTATAAAAGTAGAAAAGGATATAGAAACAGATATAGATATAGAGAATTCTTCTGAAAAATATAGATGTGGAAGAAATAGATAAAAATAAAAGAAAATAATGATATAGAAATAGTTAAAAATAAAGGTCAGAAAAATATTAGTAAAAATTCCGGGATGAAAAATGGAAGGATGATTCAAATATAGAAAAGTCTGGAAAAGGGAAATTAGAAAACTGGGAGATATTAGGAAGAGAGCAGTAATGGAAATAAAAAGATGGAAAAGAACAGTTGTAAAAATATTCAGGAACGGGAAGGATAAAATTGAACAGGTTACCATTAAATTATAAATTATAAATATAGGATAATAAAAACATATATCTGAAGTAATTTTCCAATATTTATATGGTTTTATATAATAACAGAAAAATATATTGTGAAGGAATGTTTTCCTGTAAATATTGTTATATAGGGGATGAGGATAACAAAAGTATTTACAGATAAAAATAAATTTGAAATGGTAAAAATGATTTCAGGAAGGAAGCAGAATTAATAAGAAAATTTAATGACGAAAATGTAGGTGAAGCTGATAGATTATTTTAAGGAAAATAATACAGAATATATGCTTCTGGAATATTGTAAAGGTTCAAAGCCTGAAGCAGTATATTTTTAGAAAATGAACTGACTGAAGAGGAAATTTTGGGAATATTTTTAAAAATCATAAAAGCATTATACACGGGAAAATGTAATTACATAGGGATTTAAAGCTTTCCAACATAATAGTGTGGATGTTAATAACAACATAAAAATAATAGATTTTTAGCTCAGGTAAAGAAATTAAGTGAAGAAAATAGAGGATGTTTAAAATGGACCCTGGCTATTCACCACTTGAAATGAGTTCACAAAAAGCGGAAACTGATAAAAGAACAGATGTATACAGTTTGCGTGCATTGCTATATTTTATGCTGAATAAATCAAGACCTGGGAATTCATTGGAAAGGTTTTACAATCCTGAACTGATTTATGAAGACTATGTAAGTGAGAAAATAAGAAGGGTAATTGAAAAGGGAATGAATATGGAAATAAGTAACAGATACAGGGATATAGAAGAAATGGAGAAAGAACTAATAAATTAAAAATTAGGGGGAAAATGAGACTTTTTATGAAAGTGAAGAACTGAGAAGAAAATCATATTATGAAATGTACCAGATTGCAAAAGGATGAAAAACTTGTAGAGGTATATGCTGATACTCCTGACAGGGAAGATTTGATAAATATACTTTTAAAATACAGAGGGCAAAACCCGATTACTGTATTAATATTTATAATGAAAAATGGATTGTCGTATTTGCAGGCTTTGGTCGACGACAAGCCACATACAAGAAATCACATCACGAAAATAAAAATAAAATACCTCCTTAAAAATAATAATGTATAAGGAACTGAATTTGACAAGAGAAGATAATTATAAAATAATACTTCCTGGATTATATAAGCTAGTGATAGTTTCTAGTGAATGCAAAATAATTATTTATGGTATTTTTCAGCTTGAAAAAGGATTTACACATCTAAAGATTCTTATTATTTAGTGTCTGATAAGAAGTTTTTAGAGTGGAAAATTTGAAAAATAATAAATTTTTCACTATTATAAGGAGCCTGAATTAAAATTCATAAATAAATTTTTCATAATATATATGAGAATGAATTACCTACATATCCATATAAAACTTGATTATTATAGTTGATATTGAAAATTTTGAAGTAAAGGGAACTTGAAGAAACAAGTACCGTTTTATGTATAGATTTTGGAACAACAAACACAGCATTGGGAGCATATCTGACAGCAACTATCATCTCCTACAAATGATATATTAAATGGCAGTATAAAATTAAAATGAAATAAAACTATGTGAAGTTTAACGATGGAGAAAGAAAACAGCAGGAACACCCACAATTGGCTTATGTAGATGACTGCAGTAATCTCAGGAAAATATAAAATATTCATTTGGATATGATGTAGTGAGAAACTTGGAAATGAATGACTATATAGTAAATGGAACGCTTTTACGGTCTTAAGAGATGTGGGCACACAATCATGAAGATGAAGATTGTTGACGGATTTGGAAACTACAGCATATGTAGAGAAAGGAAATAATAAAGGCATTATTTAAAATATGTAGTGGAGAGGCAGAATATACTTAAATGCAAGTTTATTCATGCTTCAAGTCCTGTAAGACTTATGAGCAGTTTTCGATATGTTTCAGGAAATTTTACAAAGGAGACATAGGAGGAGAAAAAGTATATGAATATGCGAAATAATAAGGAAAAATGCCGCGATGCAGCAAAATTGCAGGCTCTATAATACAACAGAAAATCAGATAGGGAGGACAGTGAAAATAGAGAATATAGTGCACTAATCACAGACTGTGGTGGGAGGAAACCACAGGATCTTGCGCGTAAATATAAGATAGAAAATGGAAGAATATCCTATCATCTCGATATTAAAAACAAGTTTTGAAAATGGTGATGAAAAATTTTGGAGGAATAACTACATAAGAATAATGCAATATTTAAAAATAATTTTGCAGCTACGTACTCTGAAAACAGGACAGTATCCATAGATGAACTTATAAAATATGACAATGATACGATTTATAAGGTTATTGATGAATACAGGACAGAAAAATATTCGAAAAATGGACGAAGAATATGAAAAATGTGATTATACCGACAAGATTTTGCAAAATTTGAGAATAAAATGAGTGAAGAATATAGAAAATAAGAAATAATTTCTATATAGTTATGGGAAAGGGTGGAAAAATATGAAAAAGGAATTTTTACAGTAGACAGCAGGATTGAGGACAAAATTTGATGTACCTAAAATATATGAAAAAGTAAATGACTTGCATATAACCCAGTTAAAATCATGGAAATTACATATAGTGCAGAAAGGAACTTTTAGGACAGTAACAGATTATCCTTGAAGCAAGTATTTTGCTACTAAAGGAAATAGGATTGTAGAAATCAGATATATATGGAATGTTAAGAAAATTTTTGAATACCTATTATAATGAAGGACTGTTATTTGAATATTCTTTAATAAAATTGAGCGGTCAATCTACGAAGACAAACACCTTTCAGGAAGTACTGAAGACCTCGTTCCAGGATGGATAGCCAGCAAGGAGTTTACTATGATGACTGGTGAACTGAAATCTCAATCTGTTCTTGATCGGAGCTATGCGGATCTTGCTTATAAGAGATTACCACATGGACGTTAATATTGAAAATGAAGTTCCTTTAGCGCCTTATTCAGTGAAAAGTGGATACAATGGAGGCAAAATTTGTACACATTGGTGACTTCAAGAAAGGCAGATATTCTGTAGGGATATATAGATAAATCAATATCAAAGCGATGGAACTTAAGATATATTTGCATAATGCTGACGATGAGCTTGAAAGAAATGATTTATAAAATGAACTCAGACCAGTGTAGAAGAGGATGCAGAAGAAATAATGCCAAAATTTGAAGGAATAATAACAATCAAAATGATACAGATACTAATACAAAAATGACACAGTAAGATATTTATACAGATATGAATAAATCAGATGTATGCTCTGTTCAGGGAAGAATGACCAGTTATATCTGGGAGGACAGTATTTTCCATATGAGGATAATTTAAATGAAGCATCACATTTTGACGGGGAACATTAATTATGAGTACATAGTAAAGAAAGTATTATATGGTTACTGCCTCTATATTCATTCTTATAGTTTTACTTCAATGATAGGCACCTGCACCCCAAGAATAAATGAAAAATTTTAGTAGGAAAAGGGTAAGGAGGGTGCAAATTCCTGAGATATTTTGAAAAATGAGGGAAAAGCTGAAGCCAAAAGATTAATAGCTATTGGAATCGGATATTCAGATGGGAATTGATGAAATATATTTTAAAGAAGGACAAAGTCAAAAAGGAGATGTAATTATCAAAACCGCAGTGATTATAAACATGGGATAATCAAAAATGAGAGTATAGAATTCTGGCAGAAAAGAAATCACACCTTAGATTTCTGGAAAGAAGAGTAGCAAACTTGGAAATGGGATGTTAAAAATCAGTTACAGCAGATAAAAGGAGAAATAAAGGCTATTGGAAGATGACCCAAATACAATTGTGGAGAGAATGATGCCCTGATTCAGAGAAATGTAGTCAGTCCGTAGATGGCTATATAGTAAAAATTAATGCTGTAAAAGGAGGAACAAACAGCAGCACCCTTCCTGATTGTTTTGGGTTAGTAAAAATCGTGACGTGAAAAATAAGTAAGATCCTGTGAAATTATCTAGAAGTGAATATCCGAATATAGTATAAGGCAGAAGTAGAAAATATACAGAAAAGAGGGGAAAACTCCAGCAACACTTTATAAAAACTAAATGACAGTGAGTAAAAGAGTTTGAAAAACTTTAGAATTTTAGTAAATTCAGGAAAGATTTAAGTTAAACGAAACATTTGATATATACCCGTATTACCAGAAGAGGGAAAAATGTACTTACAGTTCCGGCAAGTCTCAGCAGTTCAGAAGAAAAGGAAATGGTGCACCATTTTTATCTATTTGATTAACGTGAAAATATAGTCACTGAAAAGGAAATATACTTAGGTATAAGTAATGAGAAAGGATAGAAACATACGGAAAAGATGTGACAAGGAGCAAAAGTTGAAGGATGCAAAGAAATACACAGAAAATCCAAATAATAAGCTTCTGGAACACATAATTTGTAAAGAAGAAGTAGTTTACAGTGAGGAAAAACGGGAGAAGAAAAATTGAAAAGTCAAAAGCACGAAATGACAGGAAGGAGAGAGATAGAAAAATAAAAAGGGAAATAATAATGCTGGAAAAAGGAAGGAAAATGATAAATGGTGCAGTGAATTAGGGAATACAGGATCACACTATGATACAGGAAAAATAGTAGGTTTTATAATAATTTTATACTGCTATTTCATATCAGATAAATCAAGGATAATTAGTATAAATAGTGGATATTTTGAGGAAGAAATAACAGAAAAATATAGAAGAAAAATTAATGAACGTTGTTAATATTGAAGATTATCTGAAATTAAAGCAGAAGAAAATAGCTAAAGATGAAAAATAAAGTAAGATAGAAAAGGTGCAGGAAATAATATAATCAGGAGAAGAAATTGCAGTAAAGGAAATAGGTAACTCAAACAAAGACACCCTGAATATGCGAAATAATTACAGAATTGAGAAATACTACGGAGCTTTAATAGATTATAAAAGCAGTGTAGAAAAGATTTGAGATAAAAGTAAGAATATTCTAGATAATCATGAAAGTTCAAGCGAATTCAGAAAATATTCAGAGTAGAAAATATTAACAAAGGTGCCTTTTGGGAAAATTTTGTGGCCTGTAAAATCTGGAAGAATAACAAGTAACCTGGAAATAGAAATCATCCCGTGTCCTAAAATCAGTAAAATTTCAGGAGTGATATTGCCGTATCATTAGGAACTCCTGTATATGCAGGAATAAAAGGGAAAGTAACCTTTGCCGGAGAAAAAGAGGTAATTATGGAAATCTGTAGAAATTGAAGGAAGTGACGGAATAAAAGTGCGGTATGCCCACTTAAGTAAAATAGATGTTGTTACAGGTCAAAGAGTCTCAGATGGAGAAAAAGGTGGCAGAAACTGAAATAATAGGAATGTCAATAGGACCTCATCTGCATTATGAAAATTATCGTAGATGAGAGTCCTAGAATCCATTGAATTTTCATAATTAAAGTTAAAGATAAAATTTATAAAAATCTATAAGAAATTCTATTTTACCGTCTTCTGTGACAAAAGACCTGTTACAGCTTATTTCAGTGAGTGTTCATGAATCATGGTAACAGATATATATATCCCTTTTGTGTTTCATCATCAGTTGACAACCTGCACAATCACTGTGACCAGCAACGAAAAATATGGTCAGATTTATGTTTATTTATTGAAATAAGCACACTTTATCCTCCACAGATTTTAGATAGTCATCATAGACAATCTTTGCTTACAGCCCGCATCGGTAATGGTATTCGTGAGCCTACGTAACGAGTAGTCCTGATATGCTCATTGATTCATGTGTATAAATCTTCCGTCCATGCAGCAGATTAGCACAGAACATAGTTTAAGCCTCCTAAATTTAAGTTATATAATTATTTATATAAATTGTGTCAATTTTGTGTCAATTCATTTAATTTATTTTATCAATTTTTCATTTCTCCGAATTATAAAGATGAGCATAGATGTTAAGAGTTGTCTTTTATATCTTCATGCGCCCAATCTTTTAGAAATAGCTAATATATTTATTCCACTGTGTATGCAAGTAAAGCTCGCATGAGAATGCCTGAAATCAAGCAGTCTGATATCAGGTAGGGTTATATTTTTCTATCCTTCTTTAAGAAATTTTCTTACAGAACTCGCATCTGTCTTCTTAAAAACCCTGTCATCTTCTTAGGACTGTAAAATGCCGATATAAAATCACTCAACAAATTTAACACATGATCCGGGTATCTGTATTTTACTGTTGTTTCAGTTTGTCTGGATGGATAGAAAATATCTTTTATGATAGCGGGTATAAGTCTTTATTTATAGTAATCTGAGTAAAATCTATATCTCTCTACCAATAGAGCAAGAGCTTCACCTATTCTCATTCCACTGTAAAGCAGATTGAACAGGGCTATAGTATTTTGGTTTTGTTTTTAATCTTTCAGTACAAAAGGTTAAATTGTTCCACAGTCCATATATTCATTTCCTGATAATTTCTCTGCTCCGATAGGTTCATACTCTTCACATGGGATTATCTTTTAAATTATGATATTTGGAAGCGTAATTTAAAAGGACCCTACGCAGTTTCAATTATCTCAGATAGTTCTCGAAAATTTATACTTTTAACAAGTCATTCTGAAATTTTCTGATCAGTAGCTGGAGTAATTATATCAGAGGAATGTTTCCAAAAACGGGAAGAATATATTTATTGAAAGACCGTTTCCCTTTGTTTTAAAGCAGTTATTTTTAATCTTAGTTGCATCTTCACATACATCCCGTGAAGGGTACTAAGAGCATGTCACTGGAAAGATTATCCTTGACTATGAAATTCCTGTTCCCAAATTTTTGCTTCCACTTTCCCTTTTAAATCCTGACTTATGTTTTCTCTTGTTATTTCCATAAATATCCTTGTACCCAGGTATAAACTTCCCACTGTCTTTTGGATTTTATTTGTAGGCATATTATCCTCCTGATTTACTAGAAACTAAGAAGTATACAGACTGTATGCCACTACTTTTAGTTTTTCTCACTTGAATTTATAATTTTGAAAAACTTTCGCAAAAATTTTGCTTCCTTTTCCATCTGTTCTCTGTATTTATCCGCTTCAGCGATGTAATCAAGTAATTTTGATGAAAGATAAAATGTGCGAACTCATGGATAAGTATAATTTCTTTTTCTTAATAGAAAGGTTTTGTTTATGGCAACAAAATAGTTATTTCCATTCATGAAAAACAACCTTTATTTTAAAACTTTCCGTCATATAATATTTATTCTGTAATATTCATATAATTTATAAATATCTTTTGTATTATGTCTAATTAAATTTTTTGCTGTTTGTTTAATATTATTTTCAAGTATACCTCTGTTTGCATAGTTTTGAGTTGCTCTAGTAATTAAACAATTCTCACACGTGGGAAAATATAAATTATTATTTTTATGAATAAATTAGACCTCATAGCTTTACCATTCTATATTTTTTAAAAAACTAAACCAATTTATTTTTTTATTATTTTATATTTTCAAGTTCTTCTGTACCCTGTATTTGTTTTCATATTTATCTGTACTTTTTTTCATTTTCCCATGCTGAATCATTGATTGCCCAAAATATATCATCTGACATTATATTCTTCTTCTTGGACTTATTAAAAAATCAATCAGTTCATCTATCAATCTATTATTATTTTCATTTAGATTTACCAATAAAGAACAAGGTTTCAGTTGTTTTGAGGGTATTTTCAGTTAAATTTGCAGAGCCTATAAAAGCATATCTGTCATTAATTAAATAAAATTTTGAATGTAGGATTGAAAAATTTCTCAACTTCAGTATCTTTGTTCCAGCATTATATTTAAAAGCAACGATAAGTGTTCTATCGGGCGATTTCTTTTTATAAACGGTTTTCATCTATATCCCGATGAGTCGTATAGATAATTTTATCTTTTACAATCTTTATTTCTTTTGCCTTTAATTTTTCAATATCACTATTCTTTGGACTCTATCAGAAGAAATATCAAAACCTTTTGATTCTTTCAGATTTAACTTTTCACAATATATTCAAAAATCAAATATATGGAACAAAAGCCAGTTATTCTATATTATTCTTGTTTCTCGTTTTCATTTTGAAAGTTTTTCATTTATGAAAGTTTCCATTGCTTTTGATATCTGAATGTCGGCTTTAATTCCATCAAATGAAATCTTTGCATTTTTTTTGTATTGGTTGTATTTTTCCTTAGGATTACTAATATTTTTTTCATGATTATATTCCCTCATATACGTTAAATAAAAAATTAATTACATTTGTGTTTTTAGAATGTTAAAATACATTAAACTTTTATTTATTGTATTTTAAGAAAAAGCACTTTTTTATCGTAGATTTTTCAGTAAAATACAAAAATATATTTTAAGATAGATTTTTATGATACTTCAAATATATTTGCACCTTTTTATCGTAGTTACGCACCAAAACTATCGTAGATAATGTAAAAAAGATGTTTAAATACAGTAAAAATAGATGTTCATGAATAATATGCACCTTTTTATCGTAGTGCACCCTTTTTATCGTAGATTATGCACCTTTTTATCGTAGTTACATTCTTGTGTTATTTATTTTTAGCTTTATTTAAAATAAAATTATATATTTTATAAATCGCAATAATGTTATTTATTGAAAAATGAAAACAGTAATCACGATAGTTACAGAAATCATTTTTATGCACCAAATTATCGTAGATTATGCACCTTTTTATCGTAGTTTTTGTCTGTAGGCATTGAAAATTAAGGCTTTCAGAAGCCTTATAATTATAATAAATAATAAATAAAATAAAGGAATCTTAGTTTTTACTCTCAAATTTTTCTGAAAAATAAAAATCCTGCATCTGGTTAAAAATTTCCTGCTTATCTTCTTCAGATATATCACTTGATTTAAAAAAAGCCATCATTTCTTTTCTTAAATCATCTTTTGTTTTAATAACAGCATTACCAGTAGAAATTTCTTCTCCATTTAGCAAAATATTCTGGGGATACATTGAATACTTGCTAATTTAACTAAATTTTCCCTCCCTATTTTTCTTTCTCCTCGTTCATATCTTGAAATTGTCATTTTAGTGCTCCCAATTTTGTTAGCAACTTCATCTTGTGAATAGTTATATTTTATTCTTAAATCTTTCAAAATTTTACCTGGCTTTTGACATATTTATTCTCCTTTAAAATCAATAAATTTTTACCATATAATTTATTTTTGTAAAATTTTATTAAAAAATGTTGACAAAATTAATTTATATGATACAATTATTGTAACCAAACGGATATAAAGGAGTGGAACAAGTGAAGATAAATAAAAAAATCTTTTAAAAATCAAAAAAATGGTTTTTGAATAATGACAATAATAAAACTTTAGCTAGTAAGCTAAAACATAACAGAAGGATCAATGTCTAATAAAAATTAATAGTAAAAATAGATTTACTCCTAGAAGAAATGGATTTTATTAGAAAAGACTATGATTTAGCAGATATTGAATTTATTGATATGTTTTTAAAAATGAGTAATAAAAAGAGTAACTGAACGGATATATAAGGAGGAAAAATGGATATTATAAGAACTACAGCAAAAACATGATATCAGCTATCAGAATGAATTTATCGATGATATAATACTAAACTTCGATAAAAGAATGCTGATAATATTCTTCTATCTGATTCATAAATTCCAGCAGGAAACAGACTACTAGAAGTTAGTGTCAAGGAGCTAAAAAATTTTTAGGAGACAGAAAGGAAACAAAAGCAATATCGTAGAAAAGCTTTTATGATACAACTATTTTACTATAAAAAGTGGTGAAACTGTAATAGAAGATGGACATATCAAGATTGGCAAAAGAATGATTATGTGAAAGGATCATCTCTTGATGTGCTTGTATTTCCTGAAGATAGTGATAGACTAAAATTTGTAATTAAAAAGAGATACCGAAAGTATTTTCTGAATCTGAAAAGACAATTTTACGACAACAGCAATTGAGACATTAAAAAGCCCTAACAGTACTCAGATAATTATCTATTTGCAACTAAGCAGATGGAAAAATTATCCAGATAACGTTGAAATGAACTGGGAATACTTCAAGTTAAATGCTGGCTTTTTCAAAAAGGATACAGAAATGGAGATGTGTTTAATAAAAGTTGAATGAAGCACTTTGAAAATTTACGAAGAAACAGGCATGAAAATCAGTTATGAAATTATAAGAAGTAAAAATAGAAGGAAATCTTAAAAATAATCTTTTAAAATCAATGAAGCAATCAGAGAGCTTAAAGCTTATGCTTCAGAGTGAAAAGAACTTGAAAAGAAAATATGCAAAAACAGATGCTAAAAATAATGGAAAAAGATTATAGAGCTACTGAAGGCACTGGAAAAGAAAGGTGACATGAAGATGACGATGAAACTGACAGGTATAAAGGAAGTAATGAAGATACTGAAAGTATCAAGACTCAAAAGGATACAGTATAATGAAATTGAATAAGGACTTGAAAAATGAGATTTTATGTTATTTCAGGAAGAGTTCCAAGACAATTTTACTGGAAAATTCAGATTTTATCATAATAATTACATAGAGACTAGGATATATATAACAAACACGACATCAAATAAATAGGAGGAAAAATATGAATCACGTGTATTAATGGGGAAGGCTAAAAAGAGATCCTGAGTTGAAGTATTCTCAGACGGGAAAAGCCTTTTAAAAGTTCACTGTTGCTGTAAAACAGAGAATTTAACAGGGAAGAGGCAGATTTATAAATTGTACTGCCTGGGAAAGATAGCTGAGAAAATAGCTGAATATTTAAGAAAAGGCAGAAAAATCTGTCTTCAGGGAAGATTAAGCGTCAGCAGTTATGAACAGGACGGAGAAACAAAGATGGTCAACAGAAGTAATTGTTGATAGAGTTTGAATTTGCAGATACCATAAATTCAAAAAAGGGAGAAAAACGTTCTGAACGAGTCAGAGAAAAATCGGAAAGACATTTACAGCTAGTAATGAGAAATGATGAAATCATGTGATGACAATGATTTTCCATTCTAAATACTTAGGAAAGGAGGAAAAAGTATGGAAAAATAAAAACCCGCATGCGGGAGAAATTTTTGCACTAATCAATAACAAATTTTTATTATACTACCATAACAATATCAAGCATATACTAATAAACTATAGAAGAAAGAGAGATTATATGAAAGTAATAAGCATTAAATCCAAAAGGTGGAGCGAGGAAAAACAGTGACAGCTGTAAATGTTGCATATGCCCTCAAAAATAGGGAGAAAAGAGTACTTTATTGATACAGATCCTCGAGGAGCGATAGCCACTTATCTGCAATAGAAAAATAAAAGATACAATTCTTGAAGCAATTAAAGAAAATTATGAAAATTTAGGAATGTTAGATATTTCAAAAGTATATCTATGAGAAAAATGGAGTAGATGTTATCGTTTCAAATTCAAATTTAACAGAGCTGGATGAATATTTTAGGAAGGAAGGAGACATAGAAGGAGAATTCAAGGTGTTCAGAGAACTATCAAACACATTTTTCAGAATATGATTATGTAATTGTTGACACAGAAGGAACTGTAAATAATACGATAAGAGCTATACTTAATGGAACAGGACTATATATTCGCACCAACAAAAAGTTTCCTTTTATTGATACTAATGGTCTTAGAGATTTACTAAAAATGGTTGAGATAGGAAAACGAAATAATCCCAAAATCAGCCTAGAAAAAATTTTTGTGTTCAGGCGAAGGAAAACACCAAAGTTTTTAAAAACGCACGATGAGCTTAAAAAGCTTTTGAGGAGCTATGCGGGAACTGTTACTCGGACATATATATCAGAGAAGATGCAAATATATTAAAACAGTATGGAAAAAGAATTCAGATATTTTTCTTATAAAAAGTAGTAACGCAGTCTGAGATTATAAAAATCTTGTCGATGAATTTCTTCAAGGCAAAGAAAAAATGAAAAATGGAAAAGGAGAACTAATGGGAAGATTTGACATTTTGAAAAGCAGGATGACAGTCAGAACAAGGGAAATAGAAGTATACAGGAGTGGTTTTCAATTTTTCAGAGCATGAGATAGAAGACAGTGATGTTGTAAAACAAAGTAACTGAAACAGGAAGAGGAAATAATAAGAACTGCAAAAGCAGATAGCAAAAAAATCTTTGAAATGGGGAAAACTGCTCTATGAAACACAGCAACTAATGGCAAATTATAAGAAATGGAACATTTGTTGCATGGTTTATATATGGGAATGGACAAAAATTTTGTATACAGGGAAATAAATAGATGGGAACTTTTTCAGGAAACTGAGAAATCCACAGGTTGCCGAAGCAAGTGTACGTACGCTTGATTTTATAAAGAAACATGAAGAACTTGAAGAAGATAAAGATTACAGAAATATTGGAAAATCCAAAACAGGCATCTGAAAAATAAAATCAATAGTAGAAGAAAATTAGATGCAGAGGAAGCAGGAAACTGAAGATGAAATAACAAAGATTGATGAGAAAAATAAAAAGCTGGAGCTACAGTTAGAAAAAAACTGAAGGAAAAAATAAAATTGCAGACAAAGTAAAAACCCTCATATACGAAAAAGTATATGAGGGAAAGGAAGTATGTTAAACATAACTTCAGCGGATATATTTTTATACATATTGATTATAAAAATCGAAAACAAAATTTTTAGATAACTGACAAGGAGGAAAATAATATGAAAAATAATAACTATGATAATACTTGCGGGAGTACTTTCCTGTTCAAAAAGAATATGTTCATGGAAACAAAAATGATATGGAAAGTATAGTGACAGAAACATCGAAAGTATATGAAGCGATTGACAGGAACAGGAGGAACTTCCTGAAATAGATACTTCAAAAATAAGGGAGTTGAATAATAAATTTAAGGAAAAAAATACAAGGAAACAAAAATGGAGGCAAGCACTCAGTATGAGCAGGTCTGCAGGGAAGCAACAGCTTCCTTTGGAGGAAGAGTTGACGGTTTTCTGAAAAATGTATCAGGAACGGCTTGAAGCAAAAAAAGAATCCAAAACTGACTAAAAACACTAAATCTTATTTATGCAAAAACAAATTTAAGAATAAATCTTGAGGATCAGAAGAACTTCTTCAAGGTATGAAAACTGGCCACAAAACGATAGTGGTAGAAGAGAACTGGCAAATATACTATATGGAGGGAAAAGTTGAAAGAATTTTTATTTCAGGAGAAAAATAGAGAAATATTTTTTTCTTTTTAGGAAAAAGAAAAAGTGGAATATCTTATGAATTATGGAAAGAAAAATCTGTGACAGGGCAGAAATAAAAAGAAAAATGATACGTTTGAAAAAAATTACTTTTATTTCTTGGAAATGAACGAAGAAAATCGGACTAGAAGCAAAAATAGAGGATATTACAGTGACTGTATGGAAAAATCAGGTTACAGATTCACAATCATATGCACAGGAAATAAGGAAGGAATTTCAGCAGGAAGTAGAAAAGATATATAAACTGGATGTTCTGGAGGAAAAGTAATGAAAAACAGAAAATGGGAATAATGAAGAAGATGAATTTTTAGAAAAATCACTGATAAATATACAATTGAAGAACTTGCACTGGGAAGAACTGATATATCAATTCAGCAGAGAATAGTCCCATTTGAAAAAAATAAAGGGAGAATAGAAAAGAAAAATCATAATACATTTTACAGCAGAGAAGAGAATAGATATCTGATAGAAAAATTATAGAAAAAAACTAATGAAGAAATGAGTATATATCTTAAAAGGACACCAGTAGCTATAAATCAACAGATAAAAAGATTGAAGAAGGCAGGGAAAATAACAGATAGAAATAATCTAAAAATACTAAAAGATATGATGATAACGAAAAAGATGTCTTAAGAGATAGAATACTTGGTTATGAAAAAGTTAATGATAGCTGAAAAATTGGGAATGACGCTTGAAGAAACAGAAAAGAAACTTATAATTTTGAAAGGTCAGTATGAAAAAGATTTTTAAAAAGAAAAAGAAAACAATAGTAAGCTTTATGAATTATAAAAACAAATAAAAATTATAGACAATGACAATCTAATAACTATGATTTTTGAAAATTTGTGATAGGAGATTACTGAAAAATAAGGAAATATTAAATCACAGTTATGAGGAATGACTGTCATTTTTTATCGGATATAGTTAATTAATAAGAATAGGAGAAAGAAAAATGAAAAGCAGGGAAAAAATAATATCTGAAGAAATAAGAAAATTAATCGGTAAACTTACATGCAAGATACAGAAAAGTTATCCTATATCTTTATCCTGAAATGACAAATTTTTCAGGAAGACATCAGAAAGGAAAAGATAAAGTTAAAGAAGGAAGAAATATTGAAAAATTATTATGATAGTTCTTCTGCCATTTATAATAGCGGATGCATACATATTTATGCCATTAAAAATAGTAAAATATTGTATTTCTTGTATCATATGTATTTCTTGTATCATATAAAACTTTTAAAAATATATAGAACAGAAAAAAAGTAAATAAAAGAATTGTAATAAATGTATTATTACTTGTAGTTATGATACTTTTTGGAACATACACAATTTTAAAAATAGAAAAGACAGGAGAAACAGAATATGGCAATATATCATTTCAGAATGAAAAAGTTCCAGAGGAGGAAAAAGACTTTCAGCAGTGGCACATCTTAAACTATATAAACAGGGAAGGAAAATATAGTGAAAAAGAAGATTTAATTGAAAAACACACAGAAAAATCTTCCAAATGAATTTAAGGACATAAATGAATTTCTGGAAAACTTATGAAGCATATGAAAGAGTAAATGCAAATCTTTTCAGGGAACTTGAAATAACCCTTCCTAAAGAATTAACTAAAGAAGAAAATATAAAAGCTTGTAAAAGATTTTTTCAGCACATCTTTTTGGTAAGGAATATGTCTATAACTATTCAGTGCATCAACCACAGGATTATGGAGGAGAACCACAACCGCATGTACATATCATGTTCTGTGAAAAGAAAACTTGATGGTATTTCAAGACCAAAAAGAACAATTTTTTAAACAGCATTATACAAAAATACCTGAAAAAGTGGAGCTAAAAAAAGAATGAATACTGGAAACAAAAAGAAGCATTAGAAGATATGAGAATGGAGTGGGAAAAATATCTAAATTTTTGAACTTGAGAAAAGAGGGATTAAAAAGGTAAGCAGAAAAATCCTTAAAAGGATCAGAAAAGGGATGCGAAGCAAATAGAGATTATGAAAAAGCAAAAGAACTTGATAGAAAAACCTATTGAAATTGAAGGGATCAATACTGTATAGAAATGAGAAAAAAACTTACTGAAAAAGAACGTATGCAGAAGGAAATTTTTAACAGCAACAGGATATTGAAATCAGGTTCAGAATATATAAAAATACTTACTGAAAAAAATAAAAATTAAAAACAATCTTGAAAAAAATGACAAAAAGAAAGAGTATGAAATTTTTGAACATATAAGAGAAATAGACAGTAAAAATAAATATAATAACAGGAAAAATGGAAAATTCAAAAATTGAGAATACTGTATACAATCTAATGTCCAATAAAGAATACTATAATCTTCTTAATGATAATAAGAAAAATAGAAAAAGAAATAAAAAAGAGAATAATGAGAATAAAATCAAACAACTAAAAATAAGAAAAATAAAAATCTTGAAGGGATAGAAAAATCTAAAAAAAGATATCAAAAATAATCCTAAAAACGGTATATTTTTAATAAAAAGAACAGAAAATATAAAACTTAAAATATGAGAAGAAAAATAAGAGAACTGGAAAAAGAAAAGAAAGAGTATATTAATGAAATAAGTGAAAGGTTTAAAGAACATAAAAATCCTGAAGAAGAAATGTACAGCATACAACATCTGCATCATATTCTAAAATGAAAAAGGGAGAAAGAACTCAAAAATAGAAAAAGAATTTAATGAAATTTTAGAGATATTGAATACAGATACTGAAATAATAAATGAAGAAAAAGAATAAAAAAATAAACTTACAAAAGGTGAATATGAGGAACTTGAAAATGAAATTTTACAACTTGAAAAAAAGATATAAAATTTCTTGAAAAGAAAATACAAAAAGCATTCTACTGGAAAAGAAAGTCTATGAAGAAATGATTCAAGAAAAGCATGAAATTTTTACATCAAAAAGTAGAAAAACAAAGTCTTGATAGTGAAATTGAAAACATTATTTAAAAGAAAACTGAAAAAGTTTTGTTCCTAAAAATTCAGGAAAAAGCTAAAAATAGAAAAATAATCAATAATATCAAAAAAACACAGAAAGCAGAAGAAATTTTAAAAAGGGAAGAAAAAACAGGATAAAAATAAAACTCCTATCAAAAGAAAAGGGTTCTAAAATAAATATAAGGGTACAGGAAAAATCAGAAGAAATAAGAGGAACTTTTACATTGAAAGATTTGGAATATTTAGATGAATTTGAAAAATAGGAAACAAATTTTGAAAAATTTACACGAACGAAGTGAGTTTTTGAGCAAATGCGAAAGCCATTAACCCTTAAAATAGGGTTAATCACGATAAAAGTGTCAGGATTTTTCTGGAACAGAAATGAGACACTTGTAAGCTGTGCTATACTATATCAAAAATCAAGATTTTTTATATTGTACAGCTTTACAGAACATATTTTTACATAAAAACTTTAAAAAAATTCTTGACAAGAACAAGAAATAATGTATACTGAGAGTCTGTAAAAAGGTATTTTTTTATAAGAAATTGAAAAAATATTTTCAAATTAATTTCTGAAATTATTAGAAAACCAGTTTTTATAAAAGGAAAGATTTCAGAAAAATAATATGCAAATAAACAAAAAGTAAAAACGTTTTTACTTACCAATTTTATATCGGAAGCTCATGACATGAGTGTTATCCAAATTAGGATGAAACTGATGCTCAGTGGGCTTTTTGTTTATTGAAAAATGAAAAAGGAGGTGAATGAATTTGGTTATAAGAGACAGAAAAAAATGACAAGACTGCTAAACTCTGGTTGTCATGTTTATGATTATTTCAGCTAGTTAGTTTTGGAAACACTCAGGAGGTGGAACAGGAATTTTTTGATGCTCTGTTTCGATTTATCTGAAGAAACTCATAGTTGATTTTAGATATCTTCTGATTCTTGTTGGAGCGATTAGGGATAGTTGCAGCAATTCTTATGGAAAATGTTCATGCCCTGAGGTTCAAAGAACCATAAAAGTATTTAGTAGGTTCAGTAATTGCAGTTGCAATAGGTATAGGTGGAGAAATAGCGGTCAGACAGCTGGGAGGATCAATGATTAATCCCAGAATACATAATGCAAGGGTATTGAATATGTAAAAAATCAGTATGTAGAAAAAGAGGAGTGAAGATGAATTTAAAAAATTGACAGGCTCCCTAGAAAATTTTCCAACAGAAACAACAGGAAAAGGAATGGCTGAAAAATTTTTCACAGAGGTCTGAAATGATTTTTTTGCAATCTGGAATGAAAGAAACAAGTATCTGAAACTTTCGTTTCAGCTGCAATCATTCTGTTTCAGAGCTGTGAGCAATTATCTATCTTGGAATTCAGGGCGAGCAATAATATAAAAACTGATATGGACAAGAGTTGAAGAAGATACAGGTGCAATTGTGGGAACGGATATAGTTACAAAGAGCAATATGAAAGTGGAGGAAGAATGAAATTAAGTATTTCATACAGAAATTTGTTCTTGATGTAAGAACTGTATCAATGGATAAAAATATTACAATGATAAAACTTCAGGAACAGAGCTTTTCTATCTGACAAATGCAAGTCAGGAAAAATTAAAACAATATGGTAAGGAATGATGGCATACTGACATTGATATCAGAAAGAAGAACATCATCGTGCAAAAATAATAAGCGTCAAATAAAAGTCACGAAATACAAACAATACATATCAAAGTAAGATGGAGTGAAGAGATTTTTCGATCCGAAAATGGGGAAAAAGAATGAAACAAGAAATTTTATAGGAATGTTTACAATTGACTATACAGTACTTAAATACTGAAGAGGAACATCTTAAAAATCCCTCTTGGCATAATAATAAAAGATTTTTTTCAATTTCAAGAGAAAAATAATTAATATGGAAAGGAAAAAGGAGTATGTTAAAGAAAGAATAAAAAAGTAGAAATATTTCAAGAAAAAGTGATGTTTTTGCATTACTAGCTTTATTCATTATCTACATCAGTTTTTCGCAAATGATACTTCAGCAGAAAAATTCCGTTACGGAAAGCAGAAAATGTGCAGTTTTTGATGATATGATTGTCAGTGGTAAACAGCAAGGAATAAATAAAACCAAATGCAATTTATGATTATACTGATAACAGTATATATGAAATCTATGCAAGAAGAAATTATCTGACAACATTTACGTCTGCAGGAAGGTGAAAAAGATACAATTTTTGCCGGTGGTGATACAGAAAGATGGGCAATAGAAGAATCGCAAGGTGGGAAAAGGTAATAGACCAATTGTATTTATAAAACCGAGCATTGAGGAAGATGAAGATGATATGCTTACAAATATAATTATTGTCACTGACAAAGCATATGTACTTTTCTGAATATCCAGCTATCAGATGAAAAAAATATAATCCGCTTGTTGAATGGAGATATCCAAATGAAGCAAAGAAATCATTAGGGAAGCACAGGAAAGAAACACAACGTCAATAGGAACTGATGATCTGACAAAACTGAAATTACGGATACAACTGGAACAGAAACAGTTTACTTTCACCGCATGCAGGTCTTTGATAACGGAGAACATACGTTTCATTGTACTTAAAAGACAGAGACAAAAAGAAATGCCTGCAATCTATGTTAAAGGTGTGGATGGTCAGATTATCTTTAGTAACACCTAAAATTAAATGGGAAATATATAACAATAGATAGAGTAACTGAAGAAAGTTACTCTAGAAACTTGGGAAAACAGAAACTTAAAATACGTAACATGAAAAAAAAATAGACAGTTGACAGGAAAGGAGGAAAGAAAATATGCCTGAAATAAATGATATAGATGACATAATAGAAGAGGATTCGGATAAGGAAAAACCTATTGATGAAAAACTATCAAGTCAAAAAGTCAACATTTAGAAATGGATAAACCTAAAATTGAACAGTTTTTGACAGAAAAATACTTGTTGTATTAGGAATTATAGGAATAATTTCAGTAGTTCTGGCACTAACTGTAAAACCTGCAAAACAGGAAAAAGGATAACAGGAGAAAAGACACCCTCTGCAACATCAAATACTATTGATATAACTGAAGAAGTTCCTGAAGATGCTGCAACCAGTTGATATTGCTAGAAAGACCCGACTGCAATTCAGAATGGACAGACAGGAATACCTGAAACAACTACACTTGACCAGTATGACAGCATGTTGGGACCACAGTATTCAGATAATGAAAGTTATTCTCAGGGAACACCTTCTTCATATTCACAGTGAAAACAGTACATACAGTGATGACAGTACTGCGGGTATGGGTGGTATACAGGATGCAAAAAAGTCATGGAAAAAGTCCGATTAAGCTTTCAGGTCAAAAACGGAAACTACAACAACAAATACATTTCATCTACTGAACAGCAGATGATGGTTCAGCAACAGGGAATACAGCCTATTTCTACCACAGCAACAGGAAATAAGAGGGAAAATCAAGTGACTGATACAACACAGAAATAGTCAGGAAAGTAAGAGAAAATTTATTGAAACTCAGAGAAATAAAAGCTACTATTCAACAAATACTGTTATGCCTCCAATGTCAAGATATGAACTGAAAACAGGGAACAATGATTCCTGCAGTACTTCTCACAGCAATAAACTCCGATCTTCCCGGAGAAATAATGGCACAGGTGACAAATGATGTCCATGATTTTAGGACATTAAAACATACTTTGATTCCTATGGGAAGCAGAATCATAGGAAGATATGACAGCAATGTAACTTATGGACAGAAACAGACTGCTTGTTGTGTGGGATAGAATAATTTTTCCAAATGGAAACACACTGGCACTCGATAATTATCAGGGAGTTGATCTTCTTGGAAATTCAGGAATGAAAGGAAAGGTAAATAACCATTTCTGGAAACTTCTTAGAAGTGTAATATTATCAGCAGGAATAAATGTGGCGGCTGGAAGACTTGAAGACATAAATGTTAATGTAGGAAGTTCAAGTAAGGCAAGAGTGAGTATTGGAAGAGGTGCATCGGATGCATCAGGAAATATTGAGACAATAGGTTCAAGAATGGTTGAAAAAGACCTTAACCAACAGCCAACAATCAAAATTAAAAGAGGAAGCAGATTTAATATATTTGTGAACAGTGATATGGTGCTTCCAGTATATGGTGGAAGAAATTAGTTATGGAAGAAAAATATATAGACCGATAAGAAATGAACATTATTAAAACAGATATTTTCACTAATTCTGTTTTTTTCATAATAAATATAGTAAGCTTTAATTCTGATTTCAACAGGATATATGAAAAAAACTTGTGAAAATAAAACAGTAGGGAAACAGTAGAAATGATAAACAGATTAATAAAACCAGTTTTTTCAGAACAGTACATGTATCTGCCTTTTTGGAAACTGGGGAAAATTAATGCAAAAACCCCAAAACTTACCAGCGATTTTCAATTGAAAATACTATTTACGTTTCTATTATCGACACTATTATTGACAATGCCCTACTGGAAAATGAGAAAATTAAATTCTTATGGAAGTGCTGAATTTGGGAACATATGAAGATTTAAAAAGAAAAATGTCCCTTCGGATGTAAATTTTTCTAAGTGGAACGAGAATGGATTTGTAATTGGATATATAAAAACACTGACAGGAAAAACTAAAACTACTTTTATGATATTTCAATGATACATATTGCAATATTTATTCCAACAAGAGGAGGAAAAGGGGTAGGATATCTTATTCCTAGTTTAGTAGCAGGATTGAAAAGGACTTTCAACTTTTGTATCTGACATAAAAGAAGGAAAATTATGAACTTACAAGCTGGTACAGGGCAAAAATTTTGGGACATAGAATTTTAAAATTCGAACCGATGAGTGAACTTTCGAACAGTTATAATTTTCTTTCGGAAATAAGGTACGGAACAAAACATGAAATAGAAGATTGCAGGATAATAGGTACAACTGTTGTTGGAGAAGATAACAGTAAAGATCCGTTCTGGGGAGACAGTGCAAAGGATACGATTTCAACTCTTGCTTCGTATGTACATTACAAAGGAAGTGAGTGGACGTCCCGAAAAAGATCCTGATATAACAGATGTCAGAGTATCACTGACAGATGTAATTTCAATAATAACAAATACAGAACTTTTCACTTTATAAAATGTTTGCAAGATATCTTGGAAAAATCTTTAGATGATGAAGAAGAGGAATACGAAGAAGAGATAGAAAAGATTTTCATCTTGAAAGACAGCATGATAGAAAAGCTTTAGAGAAATCTATATTGATGACGAATCAATTAGGGCACTTGACAGAGGACTTCATCCTTTTTATTGCAAAACAGTTTGGATATCTATTACAGAATACAGGAGAAAAATACATTCAAGTCGATAACTGCAACAGCAAAAACGAAACTTCAGGTGTTTTGAAATACCATCAGTTGTAAAAAAATATAAGCAGTTCGGATTTCAGGGCATTGGATCTTGTCAAACGGCGAAAAGACCTGTTGATTTGTATTTTTGTAATAAAAGCCGAAAGACATAGACCTTCTAGCTCCTTCTAGTAAGAATAATGTATGTCCAGTTGACAAATCTTCTGATGGAAAGTTTGGAAAAGAAAAAAACTTCAATATAGTATTCATAATGGATGAACTCAATGCTTATGGAAGAATGAATGCACTGGTAAAAAGGACTCGGGATACTATGCAGGGTTTGGAATTAAAATGGTAGGAGTATTCCAGGGGTCTTGATCAGCTAAATTCAACATATGATAGACAGGGGAAAAGAAATACTTAATGGATGTCAGATTCAGATATTTGGAAGACCAAATGATGAAGCGGCACCTGATTATCTATCAAAAAACTTTAGGAAAGAAAAACAATAAAAGTAAGGAGCAGAAATGCAGGGACTTAAGAGCGGAGGGAGTATCACTGAACAGGGAAAAGGACTTGCTTTCGGCATCGGAAATAAGACTTTTACCTGATAGGAAAAGCAATTACTATAACAGGATATAAAAACCTCTTCTACTTGACAAACTTTTATTACTATGAATATCCTGAACTGTTAGAACGTACTTGTCATCAGCCTGTTTTTCTTTTAAAGATGGATATGTAATATTTGAAGGAATGAAAGGTACACATGAATATAAGTATACCTTCAAAATGAAAGAAGAGGACTTTTTGATAATGAAAAGTACAATGAGCTGATTGGAAAATTGAAAACTAAATATGGAACAGAAAAAAATAGGATAGGAGACATAATGGAAAAATAAAAAGAGAAAGAAACGGACTTTACTGGAGAAATATTCAGATTAAAAATAAGAAGGCTGAAAAAGTCAAGGAAGAAAAAAATACAGGATAGAACAGGAAGAAGCAAGGATTAGACAGGAACAGGCAGAATTTCTGAAAAGTATATGATGTTGTCTTTTAAAAGCTTGAATATAGATATTGAGGATATAGTCATGTCATCCAGCAGTGAAGAAGAAATAATAGAAAAAGTCAAAGCAAAACTTATGGAAGAGAACGAGAAATAATGAACATGACAGAAGCTGAGATATATGAATATCAGCAGAAAACAGCAGATAGCTCTTGTATGGGAACAACTTCAGGTTCTAAAACCCTTATCTTGAAAATGAAAGTCTTACAGATATTATGGTAAACCAGAACGGAAGAATATTTCTTGATGGGAAACGATATTGGAATGAGAGGGACTGATGAATATATAGATGAACCAACAAGAATTGCTATTGCTGATATCCTTGCTGGATATAATCAGAAAGTAATTACAGAAAAACAGCCTATCCTGTCAGGAAAACTTCCTAGTGGAGAAAAGAGTTGAAATAGTGACAGGAGAAGCCTGTGGATTTCATCCAACTATTTCAATAAGAAAACCAAACAACAGAGTCTTTTTCAATGGATGAATACTGTGAAATGGGAGGGATAAGTGTTAGATATAAGCAATATCTTGAAGAAGCTGTAAAAAGGCTCAGAAAAATATTGTGATATTTGGAGGAACTGGGAACAGGGAAAGACAACATGTATAAATACTCTAATAACAGACACTATATGGAACTTCTGAAAGAATCATTGTTGTAGAGGAAGTCCCTGAATTGATAATAGATGAAATCAAGATAGAAAATCTTGTAAGGTACAATACTACACCCTAATGTGAGTTCACTTATGATTTTAAAATCATTGATGAGACAAAGACCCTGACAGGATTATATATGGAGAATTACGTTTTGGAAATGAAGTTGAAACACTTCTTGATGGTTGGAATACGGGACACAAAGGAGGAATTACTTCAAACCATGCCAATTCAGCATTAGATGGTCTTCACAGAATAGAAGAACTTTCTGACAGAAGTACCAGGAAAAACACAACCCAGACCATATATGGTAACTAGAGGAATAGACGTTGCAGTACATATTAAAAAGAGAAAGGACTCCTGAAGGAAAGTATAAAAGGTTTATAAATGAAATTCTTGAACTCAAGGGGTATCATAATGTGTCTAAAAAGAATATGATTATATGGAGGTTATCTAAAATGAAACTTAGAGTATTCAATTCATTATTTGATGAAAAAGTATTTTTTTAAACTTCCAGTAAAATTATGGAAATATATTGCATTTTTGTTTATTATATTGAGAATAATTTTAATGAATACATTGTTTGCTATTTTTCCTATGGTTTTCATATATATTCTTCTAAGAATTTTTGTAAGTAAGGACATGAAAATGTTTGAACTTCTTATAAATCATTACAAGGATAAAGACAAATACTATAATCCGTAAAATTATCTCAATTTCTCGTGATAATGGAAAAAGGAAAGGAAAATAATGAAAAAGAGTAATAATTTTATTAATAGCTGTTTCAAGTTTTGCTTTTTGCAGGAGGAGAAATCAGTTTTAAAAACAGAATGAAAAACAGAGAAGAATAGAGAATGCTCAACTTGAAGCAATAAAGAAATATATCTCAAACAAAAAGGAAATGTTGTAATCGAGGAAAATATTGAACCAGAAAATACAGGTTCAATATTTGAAGATGAAGAAAATTTTAAATCCTTTTAAAACAACAAAATATGAAAAAGCTTGTAAATTACATAAGGACTCAGAATAATAGGCTAAGTGATCAAGAAATAAGATATATATTAGATACTGTATGGAGATACTCTAATGAATATAAAATGAATCCATATTTGATTCTTGCAGTAATGAACACAGAAAGTCATTTTAACCATTCTACTGTATCAAGTGCAGGAGCAAGGGGACTTATGCAGCTTATGCCATTTAATTTTCGAGAATTTAATGTAAATAACAGTATAGAAGGAAATATAAAAGGTGGAATACTTCATCTTAAAAAGAGACTATGAAAAAACAGGAAGTCTTACAAAAACTTTAATATGCTATAACGCAGGTTGTGGAAGACTTAAAAATGATGAATGGAAAGAAATAAAAAGAGACAAGAGAATATATTCCAAAAGTAATAAAAATATAAGAAAAATACTGTCTCTGTAAGAAAGGAGGAAAAATGGCAAAGAAAAATTAGACAAGAAAATAACAGCTTTTACACAATTTATTCCATGGGATTACCTTGTAAATGATTTTACAATAATGAACAAAAATAATGGATTTTCAGCGTACATTCAGAATTAAAAATCACGATTTGAATTATTTTACAGAAGATGAAATAAGAATAAAATTGAAAACAGTATAACAGGGCTTTTAAAAAGACTACCTGACAACTTTTATGATACATTATGAAGTTCAGCGAAAAACAGATGGATATATTACAAAAGATTTAAAAGGATGTCCCGTTTCCAGTACAAGTGATAGATAAACTGAAAGAGGAAGAGTTCAGTAAAAAGAGATTACTTTTAAATGTGAATATTATTTAACAGTTACATATTTACTTGAAACTGATATGAATGACAGAATGCTTGATATGCTTTCGACAAAATCAGCAAATAAAGAAGAAAACATGGAAAAACAGTTTACTGAAAAATATAACTATTTCAATGAAAAATGTATAGAATTTATAGAAATGCTCAAATATGTAGCAATAGAGATAGAACTTCTTCAAAAAGATGAGCTAATGGGATATTTACATTCAACAGTAAAATCCAGAATTTGTCGAAAGAAAAAATCTCCCTGATGTGTCACTTGGATTTCCTTTGGACGAATATTTAAGCCATTCATCATTTGAATTTGGAAAAATTGTAAGATAAATGATTATTATATGAAAACAGTTTCCGTAATGAAATTTCCTGAAGCTGTTGATCCGTTATTTTTTTCATGACATTGAAGAACTTGATTTTGAATTCAGAATGAGTACAAGATATGTTTTTTCTTAGTGAAGAAGAAACAAAAAACAATACTTAATGCATGGAGATTTCACCAGAGCAAGCAGAAAAATGAAGCACAGTGGCTTTATGAAGGAATAACAAAAATCAACTGGAAGTCTTGATGAGGTTGAAGTTGAGAAAAGTCACGAATCAAGGGAAGCTCTGAAGGAATTCAGGGAAGGTGGAATAAGTTATGGTTACTATACTTTCACAATAATTTTATGGGACAAAAAGCTTGAAAAAAACTGGAAGAAAAGGTAAGGAAAATAGCAACAGTACTTATAAAAAACATGATTTTGAAGGTGGTGAAGACAGATTCAATGTAAAAAGATAGTTTTATAGGTGCAATACCAGGAGAAATAAAACATAACATAAGAAGATATACTTTGAATACATTTCTTTTAACAGGACTTATGCCAAAATTCAACTTTATATCAAGGAGAAAAAAGAAATGTTCATTTAAAAGATGTTCCACTAATAACAGCAAAAACTCAGAAAAACGATATTTTCTACATGAATCTTCATGTCCATGATTCAGGACATGCTATGCTTACAGGGAGAAACAGGTACAGGGAAAAATCAGTGGCAATAGGGAATTATTGTCAGGCATTTTTCAAAATATGAAAATGCACAAATATTTCATATTCGATTATAAAGGGTTCAGTAGAGTACTTACTGCATGCATGGGTGGGAAAATATTATGATTTAGGGGCAGATGGAACCTTAAGTTTCAAACCTCTTGCCACAATTGGAAACAGCCGTAGGAAAAACTTTTACGAATAACTGGATACTCACACTTCTTGAGCTTGAAAATATGACTATAACTCCTGAAATAAAAGAAACAGTATGGAGGGCATTGACAACACTCGAAAGGTCTCTGTTGAAAGAAGAACATTAATAAGCTTTTATGACAGCAGTTTCTGATTTTGATGTAAAGCGGGCAATAAAAACCATATACACTGTCAGGACCTTATGGAATGTATTTTTGATGGAGATCAGGATTCTTTTCGAGTGAAAGATGGCAGGTTTTTGAGATGGATCATGTCTGAAAAGATGAAAGGGTTGTACCCTCTTCTGATGATGTATCTATTCCATAAAGATGAAGTGGAAAGGTTAATTCATGGATACCCAACACTTATTGTAACTGATGAAGCAGGAGTTTACTGTTAGAAATATCAGGCAAATGTCAAAGGAAATTTGATGACTAGCTTTGTAACTCTGAGAAAAACTGAGATGCATCACTAATGTTCGCAATGCAGAATTTGCATCAGATAAAGGATAATCCTATATACAGTGCAATGAAGAGGGAGCTGTAAGACAAAATCTTTCTTCCTGACACAGAATGCAATGAATGAAGACTTGTATAGATTATATCAGGATGTAGGGCTTAACAGTATTGAAATAAAAGAAAACTTAGTGAATCGGAGAGGAGAAAAGAATACATAATAAAAATGAATTTGGAACAACAAATTGAATTTACTCTTTCCCATTGGAACTTGCATTTGTAGCTTCAACAGGTATAAATGATCAGATAAAAATAAAAGAAATACAACAGGAAACAGACGATATAAGAGAAATAAATTTAAAATGGATAGAGTATAAGTTTGGAAGACATTCAGATGAATATCATTATGTAAAAGAAAATAATAGGAGGTAATTAAATGAAAAAATACTTTTTGTGATAATGACAATTATTTCTGTAAAACTCATTTTCAGGAATATTTCGAGGGTAGCGGTGGCTCTTCTGATTACTGGCAAATGAAAGACATATTTTTGAAAAGTGTGGCAATTAATGCTCAGACATTAAAAACTGCAAATGAACAGCTTAACAAGTTAATCATATGATAGAACAGGCAAGAAAAATGCCGGACGATTTTTAAAAATCATATGAAACAGTATACTGAAATAGTATCAACATTAAGCAAGATATCAGGGTAATACAAAATCAGTACTTAGAGATGCAAAAAGCTGAATTATGGTTCAAAAGGACGTTTATACTGATGTAAACAATAAAAATTATCAGAACTTAATTGACAGGTTTACAAATTCAATTGATAGAGTTGTCATATGATGCAATGCAAACAGCAGGGACTTGCTATCTGAAGCAAGCAGAAAAACTTCATTAAATGCAAGAACTCTTTTGGCAAAAGGAAGAAATGCTTCAAATCCAGTGCAACTTCTTGATGTACTTGCAGGATGGAGTTCAAACTTGAGTTCACAGCTAAATGTAATAACTGAAGTACTGGCAAGCGATTCAAGACTTAAGGCACTTGAAGAAGCAGAAAAAGGCACAAGAAAGAAAAAAATAGCACAGGAAAGACATAAGTATACACAGAACAGTCTCTCAGAATACAATCAAGAAAAATGGAAACAATAAATAGCAGACAAAAAGAAAAAAATAGAGGTGTCAGATGGATAACTTTTGAATTTGACAGTAGTTTAATAGAACCGATTATTAATTTTTCTGGATACTGGAATCAGTAAATTTCTTCCAGCAGTACTTGTATTAGCTTCTCTTATAGCTGTAATTGATGGTTTATGGAGCTATTTTCAGTATCATGCTACAAAAAGATGCCAGTAGTATTATGTCCAAAAGTTGTTGTGAAATGGGATAAGATATGCCTTTTACATTCGGAATAATAAAAATATATAGGAAGTATAATTCCAATGGCATATAAGATTTTTGCAGGAATAGGAAACAGTTTTTGGTGAAGGGATTTCGGGAAATCCTCTTAAAGTGCAAAATGTTTGGAACAAAGGATGGGAATCAGTAAATAGAATGTTTGAACTGTCAGGGAAAAATAGGTGGATTATGGGATTTGTATATATAATTTTTTTCAGTTATAGCTTTTCCGCCTTGTATTTATTCTTTCCTCAATGACAATGGCAATACTGTCATTTCATGTTGTGGTAAGATTAGCTGTACTTTTTCTTGCATTTATTCCTTTTGAAGCAATGACTGATAGGAAGAAAAACTTTAACGTCAATAGTTAATAGTGGAACTGACTTGATGACATGTGAGCACTGTCATCAATGTGTTTCTCAGTAATGCAGGAACATCCGTTTCCAACAACTGTTACAGAAAAATACAAATTCACCACAAAGTTATGGGAATATGGTTATGCGTGTGGGTTGCTCAGCATTTCTAGTAGTTTCCTAGAAAAAGATCATCTTTGATAATATCAGGACAAGGAGGACTTACAGGAGCAGACCTTGGAAGATACACAGCAGGAATTGTTGCTACGGCAGGTATTGTTACAGGAAAAGGAATTGAAATGGCTTCAAAAGGTGCAGGGAAAAATCAATGCAGAAAATAGGAGAAACATGGTCATCAGAGAAAAGGTACTGGAGGTAAAAGTGCTGAAATTTTAGAAAAAGCAGGAAGTATGGTAGAAAGAGCAGGAGCTGAAACAGCAAGAAGAACAGATCAAACCGCAAAAAGGAGCTGCAAAGGCTATTGAAACTATAACAGGAAATTTGAGTCCACAGGAGAGTATTGCAGGAGCAATTAGAAATTCCAGTATAGGAAATTATATAAATCCAGGAGAAAAAGAAGAAGAGGAAGAAAAAACAGTTCTCGAAATGAAACATCTGGAGGAAAAATAGAAAAGGAACTGGAACAGAAAACAGAAGAGTAGAAGAGAAAATAATCAAAAATTTGAAGAAGAAAAAATCAGAAAGATCGAGGAGAAACACATAATGACAGCATCAGACTGAAAAAGTACAGAAAGAAAAGGAAGCTCTTACAGTAAAAATAGAACAGCAAATACAGAAAAGCAAGAAACAAATATAAATAATGAAAATTTAAAACACAAACAATGGAAACAGAAAATGCTTCGTATAAAGAAAAATATAGAAATGATGCAGAAAGATATGGAAGTACAGAGAATATATATAGTTCAGAAAATACAGTTAGTTCAGAAAGGAACATCTTCAACTGCAAATAGGGACAGCAGATACACAGAAAACAGAAGAAGCATTTAATCCAGAAACATTTGCTAGAAGTTCATGAACAGGAACAGATTATTCCAAACGAGAAAAAGAATAATGAAACAACAGAATATTCTGAAAATATAGACAGAAGAAGGGAAAAAGGAACCTACTGAAAATAAATCATACATCCAAATCATCTTTTTCTGACAGGGAAATAAAAAGAAAAGAAATAAAAACATTTGCTGAAACAGCACTGAAAATGAAAAATTCAGGAAAAAGAAACATAGGTGATGATATTATGAACGGAATAAAAAATTCTATATTCTTATCCTTTTTCATGATATTAGGAATAAATTCTTTTTCTGAAACCTATGATGTATCATGGAGTGGAATTCTTGAAAAGACTGTAAGTCAGATAAAATCAGGGAATGAAAAGATAATTAATCAGTTCTTGTATTATTTGCCACTCTGACAGTTATAAAAATATCTTTAGTCAGTAATAAAGTATATGTCAAATGTTCCGTTGATTCCCTAATTCCTGAATTTATAAGGTACTATGTGAATTTTTGTATGTACTCATATCATCAAAAAAATAGCATATCTATTATAGATATGTTCTAAAGATATTTACAGGAATAGGTGAATATTTTTCAGATGATAGCAGTGCTGTAACACTTGATAGCATATGGGAAAAAGCTGTATCAACTACGGCATATATGTTTAAGGTTATAAATGATTGGGCATTATATCTTAAGACAATTGAAGGTCAGGCAAGTGCATTGGCTGATATCCCGAAGTTTATGGAAAACTTCAGCAAGGCTATTTTATTAATTATTTCAATACTTCTTGTATATTATGTATTTATAAGGGTAATAGTGGAACTTTTAAATTCAGTAATACAGTTCAGACTGGGACTCACTCTTTCCATACCATTTCTAACGAGCAGAAGTAGTTGATTATTTGAAAGAAACTATGGGATGGGAAAATTTCTTACAGTATTATTCACAAGTGGCTTAAAAAGTAACAGTAAATGTTGTTTTATCTCATTATTTATAAAAAGTGATAGATAAGGTAAAATTTACAGAAAATTTGACTAATAGATACAATAGAAATACAGAAAATATTTTTTATTTATTGCTACTGGCTTTTATAATGGCGTTTTTAATGAATAGAACAAGTAGGATAGTAACAAGGCTGGCCAGCTGATTTTTCATGAATGAATAAAAAAGCCCCATTATTTCAGGGGCTTGAGGGTTTCTTATTAGAAAACTATTCTTTGTACTATTATGAAAAGAATAATACAGAAAATAAAATTTTCATAGAAAACCTCCTTATATGTGTATTAGGCTCTTGGGAAGCCTAGTATTATTATAACAAAAAGACTGGAAATACACAGTCTCTAACTCAAGATTTTATACACATATAAGTTTGTTTCTATGATTATTATACAAAAATAAGGTTTATTTTTGTCAAGAATATAAATCAAAGGACAATGAAAAATCAGAATATTAATCCAGTCTTTTAAAAAGAAAAAAATTAAAAAGATACTTGCTAAATTATTTCATATATTGTAAAATACAGTCAAAGATAGATTGAAAAACAAAAATATAACAATTAATGGAGGTTTGCAAATGAAAAAGATATTAGTGGTTATGTTATTTTTAAGTATGACAGTATTTGCTGAAAAAGCTTACAACTGATGGGAAATATAATATAGAAAAATTACAAGGAAAATGGGAGAGTGAGACTGTTTTTATACTAGAATAATAAAATGGTATTATGGAAGTTATAATATTGGAGATGATGTAATAGAATGGAGTGATATAAAATTTTTGAAAAATGGTGTGATGATGGTTTCAAAATTTTTATTCATATCAAATTAAAAAGGTAGACAAGATAGAAATTATTATTTTGCTTTATGATACTAAATACAAAATGTTAGTTGAATTAGATAGAAATTTAAATATAGTAGATAAAATACCTAGAAAATATTCAAAAACCGATTGGTTAAAAAAATTGAGACTGGAAAAATATTCCAGTCTTTTTAAGGAGAAAAATAAATGATAGTATCAATAATATTTATTCTTATAAACATAGTAATATTTTCTGCTAATATAGACAGTGCAGGAGCAAGACAAAAAGCAGTAAACGAAGCTCAAAGATGGGTTGATCAGAAGATACCATATAGATGGGGGGTAACAGATTGCTCACATTTGGTTTCTTCCTGTTATGGTAAAGCAGGTCTTAATATGCCAACGGGAAGTTCTCCAAATGGTAGATACACTCAGTCTATTTGGAACAGTAATACTAAAAAGATTTTTACCAGGACAAGAAAATTTATTAAAACCAGGAGATGCGGTTTTTCTATCGAAGTGGAGCTAAAGGAATAGGACATACTGGTATAGTTGTAGAAAATCCTTCTGCAGCTTGTGGAGGAGGTCCGATGATAATAGATACTAATTCACCAAAAAATCCTCCAAGAAAAAAATGTTTGAAAGACCATAAAGGATATCAAGGAGCAATTTCTTTTGATGAAATAATAAGAGCAAATGGTCATACACCAGTTAATCAGAATGGACAGGTATATCCCTGTTGGAGTTCCAACAGGAAGTGTAGGAAGTGCAGGAGGAGCATGGACAGGAAATCCTGCAAAATTTAGATGAAACTTATGAAGTTTCATGGGATGAAATGTTGGAAGATTATGAAAATATGATTTTTTGAAGGACTTGATAAAATCACTGGATGGATTACTGATACTGTTGACATTACTTACAGTGATACAACTTCTTAAAGGAGCAATTCCTTATCTTATAGAAGGTTCAGTAAATATATATAAGGATTTTGTTACTGTTCTAATTAAATATTGTTTTTATGCCTTTCTTACTTAAAAAAATTACGCAACAGTCATAACAATGATGTATAAAATTTTTACAGGAATAGGAGCAATGTTTGTAGAATAACAATCATCAGTACATTAGATGAACTGTTTGCTGTGTCAACAAAGGAATCACTGACAGTTTTTAAACTTATAGACCAGTATCATTTTTGATTTTATAAAGATTTTGATACCAGGAAGCAATTTGTTTGATATAACATTCTGGAAGGTTGTAATACTGATACTTGTAGTAATTATGATATGGTATTTTTGCAGTCAGAATAGTGTTTGAAATGATGACAGTATTCATACAGTTTTTTCTTGGATTTGGATTATCATATATAATGTTCTCTCTTGCAACAAATGATGTGACAAGAGAAATGGGAAAGAGACCGTTACGGACAATGATAGGAGCAGGGATTGAGAGTGACAGTAACAGTACTTTTTCTTCAATAGTATTTGGAATACTTGAAAAAGGCAGGATTTGGAGATGTAACACTTGATACAGTAAGAATAGAAACAATGTTTATTTTTATAGCAAGCGGTCTTCTCATGGCTTTTCTAATGAACAGAATTTCAAAGATAGCAGACAGTCTGAACAGTTAAAAATATTTTTCAGATATAGATAAATATACTGTGTTGACAAGTACAGGATATAGTATATAGTGTAATCAGAATATAACGTACAGACAGAATTCAGACTACGGGGAGCAGTAGTAAAGGATTTCAAAAAGTCGAACTGAAATGTTTGATTAATTTTGAAGTCCTTTTTCTTTTTAGAGGAGGAAGTGTAATGAAAAGAATAATAGAAATTTTAAAGAATAAGAGAACATATAGAATATTTCTTGCAATAGAAATTACAATGATAGTTTTCTATTTGTTTTCTGATTTATCTTTCAAAGAACTATGCATTTAATGTGACACCTTCAGTTCCATTAGGAATATATAAAATATATGGAATAAAGAAAGGTGAAACATTAAAAAGGAGATCTTGTATATATGAAATTCCTTCTGAACTTCAGAAACTGACATCGTTACGAAATACAGATATTCCTTCATTAAAACCAGTAGCCGCAATATACGGTGACAAAATAGAAATTAAAAGGATAATAGAATATATGTGAAATAATGAGGACTATGGAAAAATAGTTTTCGAATAAAAAGTCTTCCAAAATTTGATGGAAACCTAAAAGAAGATGAAATTCTTACGCTTTCAAAGGTCGAAAATACTTTGATGGAAGATATTATGGAGGAATAAAAAGAATCGAATAATAGGAAAAAGCGAGATTAGTATATGAATTCAAAAATAAAAACATGAAAATAGAAAAAAATTTCAGAAAACAAATAGGGAACTGGAAAAATTACACAGCAAAAGTATGAACTTGAAGAACAGATGCTGGAACTCAGAAGAGCAAATAAGGAACAGTGAGAGAAAACTTAATGGAATGAACAGAAATGAAGAATGAGAAAAAGAAACCATATGCTTATAGAATATGGAGCACTTATTGAGATAGCTAAACTTATTGGAGAAAATAAGGCACTTCTGTTGGGATATCTGCTTAAATTTCATAAAACTGAGTGATAATGAAAAACAGAATTTGAAAAATAAATGGAATAATTGAGTTTGAAAGCAAGGAAAAGAAAAAGAAAAAGATAAAAAGGAAATGCAAAAACAGGGAAGAAAACCTGAAGGAAAGTGATAAAGATGAGTGAAATGGAAGATAAGAGCAATTTTTAAAAAAATATGATATCAAGTCAGACAGATAAGATTCGAAAGCTTGAAAAGGAGCTTAAAGAAAAAATGAAGATATCAGAAATACTGATATAGTAGTGGAAGAAAATGATAAAAGCTTGAACAGAAACTTCAGGAAAAAGGAAAAAACTGGAGTTTCTGAAAGAAAAATAGCAAAGATTGAAAATGAAATATCTCTGATGAGGAAACTTACGAACTGTTAAGAAAAATAGAGATAACCGCTATGAATCAGAATGCGAGGAGAAGGGAATTAGAAGACAGGATAAATGAATATAAGATTGAAAAGGAAAAATTAGAAAGAAATTGGAGTATATAAATTTATCTGACGAAGATCTAGAAGAAAAATAGAGGAAAAGATAGAAATACTGAAACAGAAGGAAATGAAATTCTCGACAGGAAAAAGGAGCTTGAAAAGGACGCATGAAGAAGCAGTATTTGAACTTGAAAAAAATTTAACAGAATGAACTTAAGAAAAGAAAAAGAGAAATACGAACTGGAAGAAGAAAAACTTCAGAAAGAATATAACAGAAAAAGGAAGAACTTGATGAAAGGTTTAAAAAAAGCAGCAAAAAGAAAAAGACGAAATAATAAAAATTTCTAGGGATTCAGTGAATTTATGGAAAATAATGCTTTTCTTTTCAGAGATAAAAATAGAAGCATATTTAATTTTTAAATAAACATGCTGGAAAAAGAATATTTCCTGGATTTAGGATAAGTGATAATGAATTTTTGCTGATATACAGAAATGTTGTAATGAGTATATAATGAGATGATTAGATTACATAATGAAAATGTGGATTTGAAGAAAAAAAGTGAAAGATGAGAGGGAGGAATAGACATGTATTACAGTTTTTGAAATAAAACAGCTAGAGAGTGGCATAAAATTTTTTAAAAAGAATGAAAAAGTATAGTAAAAGTGATGAAGAGAACTGGAAAAACAGTCTTAATTTGGTGGCAAAAAGTAAAAAAACAGCCACATCCCTAATGGTAGAAAGAGATTTTTATTGAGAAATTAAATATGGAACCAGTAGTGGACATAAAAAAACTTCAAGAGAGACAATGAAAGTTTTTAAAAATAATGATCTTCTATTTTATAAAAATACAATCAAAAAGAAAATATAGAATCAAGATTTAGTTCAAAAGAAATATTATTTTCAAAAGAATTTTTGTAGATAATGAATATTTTTAAATATGTGATTTTAAAAAAATAAGTTGACAGGTGGTAGAAAATGAAATTTTTCAAAAGATTTAAGAAAAGAATATTTAAAAATGACAGGGATTAAATATAGCAAGGAAGAAGAAAAAGAAATAAAATCCATGCTTTAAAAGTGAAATGCCCCTTGAAATATTCAAATTATGTGTAACTCCGATAGTAGACGAAAGAAAATTAAAAAGAAATCGGAAACTCTCATATAGAATTGATAGCAAAAACAAATACATTGATTTATCTGAAAAGCAGAACAGATGAAAGAACTAAAAAGAGGATATGAAGACTGGACTAAAAATATGAAGAAATAGAACTGTATAAAAAGCAGAGTTAACAAGTAGAGATATGCAAAAGGCAAGAAAAATATTCAGGAAATAGAAAGCGAAGAAGAGCTGTCCTATTATGATATAGAAAGTGTCCTGAAATACCACGATACAAAAAGGAAAAGAAAAGTTCTTCAGGAAACAAAGGAAGAAGATTTAAAGACAAAAGACAGTGATGGAGATGGACTGACAGATTTCGAAGAAATGTATATATACAATACAGATAAAGAAAGAAAAAGATACGGATGGAGATGGAAAAAGAGTGATCTGGAAAGAAGTAAAGATAGAGAAAAAGTAATCCAAGAGATACAGATTGAAAATAACATGGATTAAATGAATATAAGGAAAAAAGAAAAAGAAAAGAAAAAAGAAATTTGAAAGATAACAAATATAAGGAGCAGGACTATATGTTAAAAATAAGAATAGCTTCAATGAAAAGGAGAACTGCATGGAATTCAATATTACTATACTGATGAAAAAGTTGACAGGAAAAGGAGTACTACAAAAGAAGGAAAAAAATACAGAAAAGTGAAAAGTTACTATCAAAATGGAACTTATGCTAGTGTAATGAACTATGATAATAAGAAAAACTTAATGGGAACTCAGATATTCTATCATCCAAATGGACAACTGAAAGAAAAATCAAAATATAAAGAAATGGAGAAACTAATAGAAATACAAGAATACTTTTGAAAATGGAGATAAAAATATGAATATGATAAAAATGGAATAAAAGAATATTATCCAGGAGAAGAATTGAAAAAGCCTAGAAGGAAATGAAAGAGTATGAACTGAATGGCATAAGCTGTGATTTTACTGAAAAGGAACAATAAAAAGTATTAAATATATTGAAAATGGGAAAATATTAGGATTAAAGGAATATATTGAAATTAAATCTTCGCAGAATTTAGAGAAAATGAAAGTTGCTTTAAGTGTAGGAGAACTGCAAAAATAGATGAATTTGAAAATAATTATATTTCTAAAAATTGATAGATTATTGGAAAATCTTATAAATAAACAGAAAAAGTAATTAAAGGAGAATTGTTTAAAGAAAAAAAGAGTCAAAAGAAAAACAAGATAAAAATTCTCACGTGTGAGAAAATTTAAAAATAGAGGAGAGGAATGGAGAATGATAAACAAAAAAATACTGGCTGGATTATTTCATGCTGACAGCTTTTTCATCCCTTTTTCAGCAGGAGAAATAAGCTTTTAAAAACAGAATGAAAGAAAAAGCAAAAGAGAAATTAGAACAGAAAAAGAAGAAAAAAACGTAAAGTTCATCAACAAGATATGGAAAATAAAAAGGGACAGAATTGTAGAATTTGCGAAAAAGCAAATTGGAAAACCTTATTTTTATGGAGCAAGTGGTTCTGAAATGTTTGATTGTAGCAGTTTTTTGTACAGTATGTATTTAAAACAGCCGCAAATATAAATTTACCACGAGTTTCATATCAGCAAGCTGAATTTAAGCCAAAAATTACTTCAAATATAAAAAGGGGATTTATTATTCTTTTGAAACATTGGGAAAAGGAAGAATAAGTCATGTAGGAATATACATAGGAAAAAGAAAATTCATTCATGCAAGTTCAGCAAAAGGAAAAAGTTGTTGTGTCAGATTTTTTCTGATTTCTATGAAGGAAAATTTCGTTGGGCTGTTTCTGTATTATAAGATAAAGATAGTTATGAAAAAAATCACAACAAAATATTTTTTTCTACACCTTGAAAAGCGAAGGAAATAAGCTGTAATATTATCGTAAAAAGTTGAGCTGTTTCTTCTCTAATTGTGAAAAAGTGTGTTAAAAAGGAAGCACGAAAAAGACAAGGTGATATTTTATCACCTTTTTATTTTAGGAGGAATTTTTTATGAAACAGAGATATAAATGAAATACAGAATGAGGATCAGGTATATCTGATTAATAAGGCCATAAATAAAAACTGGAATCCAGAAAATATACTGAAAAATAAGTAATATAGGAATCAATGGATTTAAGAAAGAAGAAATGGAAAGTTTGGAACAATCAATAGAAGAACTTGATGAAAAGGAACTAGCTCAATATTTTTAGAGAAGAATTTGATGGACAACAATTAATTTCCATAACCGACGGATTATATGACAAATTAAATGAAGATGAAATGAACTTACTTGCAAATCCTGAACTTGATAGATGGCAGATGAATGAAATAAGAAAAGGATTTGATGCAGGACTATCATATGAAGAAGTAGAAAAGTTATGCAAAAAAGTGAATTAGATGATAAGCAAATGTCAGAAATAAGAGAAGAATTAGTAGAAAAAGAAAGAAAAAGTTGTATCAAAAAAGCAAATTTAAAAAGAAAAATAAGGAAAAAGATTTTGAAAAGATAAGAAATTTTTAAATAACAAGGAGAAAATATGAAAAAACTTATAATAGCTGAGAAGCCCAGTTTAGCAATGAATATTGTCAAGGCACTAAATGTGAGGGAAAAACATGATAGATATTTTGAGAATGACAGATATGTTGTTTCTTTTGCATACGGACATCTATTTCCAGCTGAAAAATGTTTCAGATTATACTGGCGAGAAAAATAACATGGGAAAGCATGCCTTACCTTTTCATTCCAGAAAAATTTTTCATTTAAACTCAAGGAAGAACCTGGAGTAAAAAAACAGTTTGAAATACTGAAAAAGCTAATAGAACGTACTGATATTTCTGAAATAGTTCATTGTGGAGATGCAGACAGAGAAGGTCAAGTAATAATAGATTTGATTATCCTTGCTTCACGAACAGGAAAAGCAGTAAAAAGACTATGGTTACCTGAACAGACAGAAGATACTATACGAAAGTGAAATTAGAAAATATGAAAAAGACAATGAAGAATATAAAAATTTTCTATAATGAAGGGATTGCAAGAACATATCTTGACTGGCTGATGGGAATAAATATTACAGTATATGTATCAGTAAAAGCAGGAGCTAAATTTAATTCAGGAAGAGTTTTAATTCCCATAGTGAAATTTATTTATGACAGGGATATGGCCATAAAAATTTTTATTCCAGAAAAAGTATTATATCCTTGAATCAAATACAAACAATATAAAAGCTTAGCATTAAAGAACCTAGATATAGTATAAAGGAGTTACCTGAAGCATTAAAAAGAGTCAGAAATTTTTAAATAAGAAAAAGCTATTGTAAATGAAAATAGAAAAAGGAAATACACCACCAAAGCTTTTTCATTGTCTAAACTGCAAAAGTAAACTTTCAAAAAGACTATAAAATGACATTTGATAAATCACTTAAAAATAATACAGGAACTCTATGAAAAAGGATATCTTACTTATCCAAGAACAAACATACAGTATCTTGCAGAAGCTGAGAAAGAAAAAGTCAGAAAAATAATAGAAACTCTTAATGATAGTGAGCTGGAATTTAAGGATACAAAAGAGAATTTTTGATGATACTAAAATAGAAAGCCACAGTGCAATTATAATTACATCTAAATTACCAGGAGAATTATCTGAAGAAGAAAGATAATAGTTTATATGACAGTCAAAAACAGGTTTATTTCGAACTTTTTAAAAGAAGACACTATAATTAATCAAACTGTTATGAAAATTACCGTAGGAAGTCAAAATTTTGATTTTTAAAGGAGAAAGTATTAAAAAGTGAAGGATTTCTAAAATATGAAAAAACAGGAATTAACAAACAGTCTTCCAGACCTTCAGAAAGGAGAAGAATTTGAAGTTCATTTCAAAGCCCTGAAGAAAAAGTTACTACTGCACCAGTAAAAAAATTACTGAAGAAACATTATCCAACTTTCTTGAAAATCCATTCAGAAAAAGAAATAAAGGAAGCACAGGAAAATGAAAATGAAGAATATAAAAAAATATGTTTGAAGGAATAGAAATAGGTACTCAGGCAACAAGAACTGGAATAATTGAAAATGCAATAAAAATAGGATATATAAGCAGAAATAAAGGGTGCTTTTTTCAATTGAAGACAAGGGAATTAAATTTATTGAAACTTTAAATTTATTAGAAATAGATTTATATAAAGAAAAGACAGTAGAATTTTTCAAAATCTCTAAAACAAATTTTTTTCAGGGGAAAAAAAGTGTCGAAGTGATACTAAAGGAAGCTGAACAGGAATTAAAAATATTATAAAACAAAGATGTAAAAGTTGAAAAATATACTCAAGAAAAAGAAGTGATAGGGAAATGTCCCCAAATGTGGAGCAAAAATGTATGAAAGTAATAAAAGCTTTTTATTGTGAAAAATACAAAGAAGGCTGTAAAACAACATTATGGAAAGAAAGCAAAATATTTTTGACCAGGTATTGAAAAATAACAAAAAGAAAAAAAGCAAAAAAACTTATTAAAGGGAGACAAGAGTGAAAATTTAAACTCAAAGGGCAAAAATAATGAATATGAAGCCTATTTCACTTTGAAAGATGAAAGGTGACTATATAAATCTTGAAAAGGGGAATTTGTTAGTAAAAAGAAATAATATGAAAAATATCCATTTAAAAGAAAGGAAGATAAGCTATGGGATATAGAATAAATCAGGTAATAGAAACAGGGAAATAAGAAAAATTCAAACTGGTACAGAAGAATATATCAAATTTTTAAAAAGTAATAGGAAATAATTACAAATACTCTGCTTCAGCTCAATTAAATATTTACTGTATAAATCCTAAAGCAAAAAGCCTGTGCAGAATATGAATTTTTGGAAAAATAGGGTAGGCAGGACAGTAAAATTAAAAGAAAAAGGGATTCCTATATATTCCATAGAAAATGGAGAGTAAAATATATTTTTGATGTTTCGCAGACTAGAGTGAATTCTGAAAAAGATAAATTTAAATTATGGAAATTTGAAACAGAACATAAGGAAATATTTCAAAAACTATCAGGAATTTCAGATTTTAAAGAAGGAAAAAGAAGAAATTATTAGAGAATATTCAAAAAAATATTAATTTATCAGAAATAAATGTTGATAATAGCGAAAAATCTAAAAATTTATAGAAAAATCTGTAATGATTGCAGTAAATGAAAGGCTTGAAATAGAAGAAAATATAGTTTTTACTGAAGAAGAAAAGAAATTCTGAATGAAATTTTTAAAAATAATAATTTTGAAAAGATATCAGATGGGAATATCAAATTCCCTGTAAGAAAATATCTTAAATGAAATTGATATGGAAATTAAAAATTCTCTTGCAAAAGACACCAACGTACGGTATATTGATGGTAAGAAAAGGCACGTGAAAATCAAAAATAATAAGGAGAAGGATAATGAAAGAGAAGGAAATAATCAGTGGCAAAAGAATATTTGGTGGAGAACGGGATATACACTCCAATATTGAAGGAAACACCGTATGAGAGAAGCAGGGGGAACTTACAAAGTGGAAATGATAGACAACCAGTTCGAAATACTGGTTCCGAACATAGAGGAACCGGAAGAAATAAACCATGAGCAAACTGAACAGGTGGGGGAAGCCAGATTAAGTTATTTGGAGGAAATGAAACCGGAAATGCTGGAGGGAATGATGATGAGAAACGAAGTGATGGAACATCTTCTAGCAATTCAGCAGGAAGTGGAGGAATACCAAGAAAAATTCAACCTGGAATGATGGAAATCTTGGGGATAACAGAAGAACTGAAAATCAGAAAATCAGATGGAATGGGTAGGTCTATACAACAACATGCTGTCTTCAATGAGGGAAATAATTCAGAAAGAAATAATAGAGAAAGTAAAAATTATAAAATTGAAAAAATATGCAACCAGAAAAATTATTGCCCAGTGAAAGATTAAAGAATAACATAGAAGCAATAAAATTATTAAAAGATTTTACAGCTACATGAAAGAAATGCTTCAAAGGAAGAACAGATTATTCTATCAAAGTACGTAGGCTGGGTGGATTAGCTGATGTTTTTGATGAAAATAAGAAAGGGCAATGGGAAGAAGCTAGAAATTTTTAAAAAAATAATTTATCAGAAAAGGAGTATAACAGTGCAAGAGAAAGTACACTGACTGCATTTTATACTCCTAATTTGGTTATAGAAGCTATTTACGGAGGACTTGAAAATTTAGGATTTGATAATGGAAATATTTTAGAACCTAGTTGTGGTACAGGAAATTTTTATAGGGAAATATACCTGATAAGTTTAAAGACTCGAAAAATTTTATGGTGTGGAGCTTGATAGTTTAAGTGGAAACATTGCTAAAAAGTTATATCCCTGAAGCGGATATAAGTATCAAAAGGATTTGAAGAATATGGTATTTCAAATAATTCTTTTGATATTGCAATAGAAATGTTCCTTTTGGAGATTTTTAAAGTTGCTGACAGGGAATATGATAAAAATAATTTTTCTGATTCATGATTATTTTTGCTAAAAACGATAGATAAAGTAAAAACAGGTGGAGTAATAGCTTTTATTACTTCAAGTGGAACAATGGATAAAAAGATGAAAGCATAAGGAGATATATAGGAGAGAGATGTGAGTTATTAGGAGCTATAAGACTTCCTAATAATACTTTTTAAAGGAGTTGCTGGAACAGAGGTTTACATCTGATATTATCTTTTTAAAGAAAAGGGAGGAAAGGTTTTTAGGAGAAGAAGAATGGTATAAAATTGGAACTGATTCAAAAGGTTTAAATTACAATAAGTATTTTATAGATAATCCTGAAATGCTATTAGGGTAATATGCTTGAAGTCAGCGGAAGGTTTGGAAATACAATCACTGTGAACCAACTCAGGATTTAAAAAGAATTATTACCTGATGCAATAAAAATATAAAAAGGTACTTACAATAGGAATAAAGAAAATGAGGTAAGTTTTGAATTTAAAATTAAAAGATGAAAAAAATAAGAAATTTTTTTCGTTTGTAAAAAAGATAATGAGATATATTTCAATGAAAATAATGAATTAAAAATTACTTGAAATAAATAGTTTCAGATAAAGAAAAATAATGTCTTATATTGAGTTTACAGAGGTTTTAAGGTATGCCATAAAAGTTCAGAAGGAACAGGAAACAGATGATGAGTTTATAATGGTACAGAAAAAGTTGAATAAAATTTATGATAATTTTTTTATAATAAATTTGGAGATTTTAATTCTAAACAGAATTCTAAGCTTTTAAAAGAGGATTCAGTTATCCTTTAGTTTCTTCTGTTGAAAAATAAATGAAGGAAAATATCATGGGAAAAGGCGATATTTTTTTCAAAAAGGACAATAAAATATTCAAAACCAATAGAAAATGTGGATACACCTGAAGAAGCATTAATTCTTTCTGTTTCTCAGAAAGCAAAAAGTAGACTTTTGAATATATGGAAAAGATTAACAGGTATTAAAGAAAGAAGAACTTATAGAAAAAGTTAAAAAGATAAAATTTATTTTGATCCAAAATATGAAAAAGATATTATGTTACACAGGATGAATATTTAAGTGGAAATATAAGGGAAAGAATAAAAGAAATTGATTATTATATCGGTAATTTTTCTCAAAAGCAATGAAGTGAGTCTTTCTGATTTGGAACATCAAAAAGAAAAAAATTAGAAGTAATTCCAAAAAAATAGAAGCTTCAGAAATAAATATTCGAATTGGAGCAACATGGATTCGGAAAAAAATACATAAAAGTTTTATACTTGAAACATTAAAAACACCTGGTTATGTAGCTTTCGGTATAAAAAGTAAATTATTCGGAGTATACTTCAGAATGGAAGGTTGAGGGGAAAAATAGCGATAGAAGTAATACATTAGTCAATATGACTTATGGAACAGAAAGGGCAAATGCTTATAGGTTGATAGAAGATGCTTTGAAATTTAAAAAGACACAAGAATTTTTGATTATGAAGAAAAATGCTGAAGGAAAGAAAAAATTGCAATACTTAACAAGAAAGAAAACTATGTTAGCACAGCAAAAACAGGAAATTTTTAAAACAGGAATTTAAAGACTGGATATTTAAAGACCCCATTAGGCGAAAAGAACTGACAGATATTTACAATGAGAAATTTAATTCAATAAGATTAAGAGAATTTGATGGTAGTAATCTAACTTTTGATGGAATGAATCCTGAAATAAAAATTAAGACAACATCAGTTAAATGCTATGCCAGAACCTTGTATGGCGGAAAATACATGTACTTGCACATGTTGTAGGAGCTGGAAAAACATTTGAAAATGGCGGCGAGCTGTATGGAATCAAAGAGATTAGGACTTTCTACAAAAATCAATGATGGTAGTACCAAAATCATTTAACAGAACAGATAGGAAGAGAATTTATGGATCTATATCCAGGAGCAAATATACTGATTTCAACAAAAAGATTTTTGAAACAAAAATAGAAAAATTCACAGCAAGAATTGCAACGGGAGATTATGATGTAATTATAATAGGACATTCCCAGTTTGAGAAAAATTCCTATGAGCAAAGAATACCTGACAGAACATATTGAAAATGAAATTGAAGAAATCACAGAGGAATTAGAAGTTTAAAAAGGAAAGAGGTAATGATTTTTCTGTAAAACAGCTTGAAGGAGTAAAAAGAAATTAGAAGTCAGATTAAAAAATTAAATGATGAAACAAGAAAAGATGATGTTATTAATTTTGAAGAATTAGGTGTTGACAGACTGTATATTGATGAAGCACATTCTTTTAAGAACCTCTTTCTTTATACTAAAATGAGAAATGTTGCAGGGATTGGAAAAACAGAAGCACAAAAAGTCTTCGGATATGTTCATGAAATGTAGATATATAGACAGTGTAACAAACAATAAAGGGTGTTATTTTTGCAACAGGAACTCCAGTATCAAATTCAATGTCTGAACTTTATACAATGCAGAAATATTTACAGTATGATGAATTGAAGAACAGAGGGAGAATCATTTTGATTCCTGAGCGAGTACTTATGGTGAAACGGTAACGGCAATAGAACTTTTCACCTGAAGGAAAATGGTTATCAGTCAAAAACGAGATTTTCAAAAATTTTATAATCTTCCCGGAACTTATGACTAATATAAAACAGTTTGCAGATATACAGACTGCAGATATGTTGAACTTTACCAACTCCTGAAGTGGAATATAAAAAGATTTTTAACGAAAACCCTACAAAAAGAATCAGTCAGAAATTTTTAAAAAGTTTTGCTGAAAGAGCTGAAGCTGTAAGAAATAATGAAGTAGAAACCTAATGAGGATAATATGCTAAAAATAACCAATGATGGTAAAAATTAGCATTAGACTCAGAGACTTATAAAATGAAATGCTTCCTGATAGTCCTGATAGTAAAGTAAATACATGTGTTGGAAATATATATGAAATTTGGGGAAAAAGTAAAGAAAAAAAGGTCAGCACAGCTTGTATTTCTGTGATATGTCCACTCCAAAAAGGAGACAAAAGTTTTAATATCTATGATGATATGAAAAGAAAAATTGATTGAAAAAGGAATTCCTGAAAACGAAATATCTTTTATTCATGATGCTAATTCTGAAAAACAGAAAGACGAACTGTTTTCAAAAAGTCAGAAAAGGAGAGATAAGAATTTTATTCGGATCTACTCAAAAATGGGAGCAGGAACAAACGTACAGAATAAACTAATAGCATTGCATGATTTAGATGTTCCGTGGAGACCTTCTGATTTGGAACAGAGGGCAGGAAGAATCGTACGTCAGGGAAATGAAAATGAAAAGGTTGAAATTTATAGATATGTCACAGAAAATACTTTTGATGCATATTTATGGCAAACAATAGAAAATAAGCAAAAAAATTTATAGGACAGATAATGACTTCAAAAACTCCGGTCAGGGTGGCAGAAGATGTTGATGAAAGTGCATTAAATTATGCTGAAATAAAAGCGTTGGCAACAGGAAATCCTTTAATCAAGGAAAAATGGATTTGGATGTGGAAGTAAATAAACTTACTTTTACTTGAATCAAAACTATAAAAAGTAATTTATATCAGCTGGAAGATAAAATTATAAAAGTACTATCCAAAAATTATTGCAAATACAAAAAGGAAATTTCAAAACTAGAAAAAGATATACAAAGTAGTAAATGATAATCCTTTAATTAAGGAAGATTTTACAGGAATAATGCTCAATGGAAAAATGGAAATGGATAAAAAAAGAAGCAGGGAGAACAGTTATTTGAAATCAATAAGAGAAGGAAGGGTGAATTTCCCACAAAAATAGGAAATTATAGAGGTTTTTGAAATACAGTCTTATTTTGATACCTATACAAAAACATATCAAGGTATTTTAGTAAATGAAAGTAAACACTACCTGAATTTGGAAACAGTGCTTTTAGGAAATATAACAAGATTGGATAATTTACTAGAAGATATCCCCAAAAACTTGAGAGGGAAAAACAGAGACTGAAAACTCATGAAGATGAACTTGTTAATGCTAAAGAAGAAATAAAAAACCATTTACAAAAAGCAGAAATTTTAACAGAAAAAGACAGAGATTGAATGAAGTCAATAAATTAATTGAATCAGGAATGAAAAAAATAAGAATATTACTAAAAATAGAACTGAAAAAGAAGTAGTTAAGGATATAGGAGGAAGATAAAAAAAGACAGAGATTACTGTCTTTTTATCTTTTCACGCTCTTGTTCTTTATGTTTTTAAGTTCTCTTTTGTTTTATGGAGAAAGTCCCTTCATTAAATTTACCTGTTAAAATAGTTGTATCTTTATTTATAGAAATTTCTATCATTTCTTCACTTGAAATATTTCTAAAGGAAAGCTCATAATTATTAATTTTTGCAATGTTTTTAAAAACTCTCTTGAGTTCTTCCATTTCCTTCCCGAAAAGGATGCAATTCATTTAGTTCAAAGAACAAATTGGAAAGCTTTATTAGCAAGTTCTTTTTGTAGTCCCTTTAAAATTATTTTCTTTATTAATTTTACTAAAAATATTTCTAGCAGTATCTTCTATATCTTTTAACCCTACAAAAATATGTGCCATCTTTAGCTAAGTCAACAGTTCGCTGTTTACCAGCCCATTCATAGATGTCCTGAAAAGATATAGCTATGAATACTTTTAAAAATATTCATAATCAATTTTTCTGGTAATGGTTGTTTTTGAAATTCTTCTGTACGTTTTTGCTGTAAAAGGTCTTTCAATTTTTGAAGAAAGTTCCTATCTTTTTGTATGAAACTTATTTTTAAAACGGTTGTTCCAGGATAAACATACGGATCAAATGCCATATCAGTATCAGCTCCTTATTTACTTGCACAAACAATACTTGTTTTTTAAATTCTTCATCTGTAATTTCTCCGTATGCACTTTTTTTCTACAAGCTCAATTTCTTCTTCAGAGAATTTTTCCACATTCAAGCTCCACACTGTGTATTGCTTTCAGCAATTCTTTTTCAATTTCTAAATCTATTTTTCTCATACTTAATCCTCCATAAAAATTATTTTTTTATTAAATATTATAACACAGATATATTTTCAAATTAAGGTCTGTATATGAATTTTTTTATAATTTTATCAATCTTTTCATTTTTAAGACTTGAAAAGAATATCAAAGAGAGTTTCATACATACTAATTATAAAATAACCAGTAAAAATTAGTCCTAATTTAGAAAAATAGGATAAGAAAATACATATTGAAAAGAATGAAAATCATTAGGAATGAAGCAAAAACTCAGATGATTTCTTCAGGTTTAATTAATGGTATTTCTTTGTATCTAACGAAAGTTATTGTTAAAAGAGGATATTATTACAGTTACTATCGCCAAAAACATAAAAAAATAATTGTCCATGTATATGATGTTCTTTTTATCAATAAAAAAATTTTGAGAAAACAAATATAGATTTTATTAAAAAGTAATAATAAGATAATTAAAAATGAATAATCTTTCTTTTTGATAAGAGATTTAAAATAATTTTTTAAAAAGTACTATTACTGGCATTATACACATAGAAAGCGGTGCATAGTCAGTAATTGAATTAAGAAAAAGTTTTTTGTCTTAAATCTGAACAAAAGAAAATTGAGATATTAGCAAAAAAATTACTATCATTAAAACTACAATTCTTTTGTAAATCAGAATCTAGAATTTTATCTTCATTTAGAGATTTTTTCATCAGAATCAACTCCTTTTTATAATTTTAATATATTTTCTATATATTGTCAAATCTTTTAGTTCACGATATTTTTTATTCTGTTATTAAACAAGAAATTTCTCTCAAAAAGTATACTTTTTGAGAGAGAATATAAAAGTTATAAAATAAGCGATTATTCTATTTAGAAATTCAATATAAATCTATCAAAAATAAACTAGACTTTTTGATAAAAAATGGTAAAAATAAATTATAATAAGTAAGAGGAAATTTTGAAATGAAGGATAAATATAATTTGACTAGAGAACAGAATGTATTTCTTGCAAAAAAGTAATGACTTCATCTGTCTATAATGCGGCTAAACTGGAAGGACTAAATACTACATATGTTCAGACAGAAAAATACTTAATGGTATCAATGATGGAAATGTATCTCTTGATGATGTAAGAGTTATTTTAAATCTAAAGTCTGCATGAAATATATGCTTGATAATCTGGATAAAGATTTGGATGTAGATTTTTATATGTAATGTAAATAAAAAGGGTTTCAGCAAACGAAAGCCTTGACTGGGGAGTTATAAGATATGGTAAAAGTAGGAGTACGTTTATGTGATGGTAAAAGATTTGAGCCTGAAATACCTAGAATAGAAGAAGTTGAGGAAAAAAATTGTCTGAAATATAGAGAGAGTACAACAGAAAGAGCTTTAAATTATTACCTTTGGGCAATAAGAAGTCAACTTTTTCTGGGATGGAAATAAAAAGGACAAGCAACATAGTGGCCAATGCAATACTAATATCAGAATGGTAAGGGAATACTGAATATAGAAGAGAAAGATTTAGAAGAATATAATATCAAAACTTTCTGAATATTATTTGAGTGGAGATAACAGAAAAATGCTAAAGTTCTTATATGATAATGCGATTGAAGGAATTCAAATGAGATAAGAAAAATAGAAATAGAAAATAAAGGGAAAATCACAAAATTAGAATTAGAAAAGGAAAGATAAGATAATCTAAAATAAAGAGGAAAAATAAAATGAAATATGGATATATACAGGTATCCTCGAAAGACTCAGGATGAAGAAAGACAGGTACAGGCATTATTTTCTTATGGTGTTTCTAGAGAAAAATATCTTTATTGACAAAGCTTCAGGAAAAATTTTATAAATAGAGAAAAATTGGGAAAAACTGATGGCAAAAGTTATAGTAAAATGATATAATAGTTATAAAGGAACTGGATCGTCTTGGAAGAAATAACAATGAAATAAAGGATACCTTTGAGTTATTAAAAATAAAAGAGTTTTTCTTGGAATTTATAGAACAGCCAATTCTTAATACTGCAAATAAAAAGTGAACTTGAAATAGAACTTCTGCATCCTATTATACTTCATCTTCTAGGATACTTTTGCCGAAAAGGAAAGAGTAAAAATAAGACAACGCCAAAGAGAAGCATATAATGTTTTGGAAACAGATAAAAAGAAGGACGAAAAATCTCAAGAAAAAGGTAAAAGTTGTAGGTAGACCAAATAAAATAGAAAATCTAACAAACTGAACAGAAAAAGATATGTTAAGGCTTGGATAGATAAAAAGCATAAAATTAAGAGATTGTATTAAATTGACAGGATTAAGTTCGGCTACATTGTATAGAATAAAACAAAACATGGGAAATGTTGATAAACAAAACTGTTAGAATAAAAGGAGAAGAATTATGGAAAATAAAGAGAAAGAATTATATTTAAAAAGTTAAGAGTCGAAGAAGATTTGGATAGTATGAATGATGAATTATCAAACTTAATAGAGAAAATATCCACAAAATGTAGATTTACAAACTTTAAAAATGAAAATAAAATTTTTATGAGTCAGATGTATTAGACAAATCAGAGAAACTTATCTAAATAAATTTAAGAGACAATTTTTCTAGCAACTGAATTTGAAAATATTTTTAGAAAAATATAATATGGAATTAGAAAAATATGGTTAAAAATGATGTTGCAAAAAGAATATCTTAAAAATAATTTTTAAACAAGAAGAATTAAGAAATTATTGGTTTGGAGGCTATGAAGACATGCCTGATTATAATTGAAAGCGGTGAATAAAAATATGGACGAGTTTTTCTTTTAAAGATGTTATAAATGGAAGTGAAAATTATTGGAATGAAAAGGAAAAATTAGAAAGTAAAAAGAAAATCCAAAAGTTTATTTTTGAGGAGGACAATCTGGTGCTGGGAAAAGTAAACTTAAAGATAGAATAGGAAAAAGAGAATTTAGTAATTGATGTTGATGAATTTAGAAAATATCATCCGAACTACTTTGGATTATATAAAAAAATATGGAAAAAGAAAGTGCAAAATATACTCATAACTTTGCTAGTGCAGTAGCAGATGAATTAGTGAAGAAATCAATTGAAAATAAGGTGGATGTTATTGTAGATGGAACATTAAAAATCAATTAAAGACTCCAAAAGAAAGAGCAGAAGAATATAAAAAAATGGATATTCCTAGAAATTAATACTGTGGTTGTGAAAACCCTGAAAAATCTTTTTAAGCAATTTAATGAGATATGAAGAATTAATTGAAGAGAAAAATTCCTCGTTTAGCACCAAAAAGGAGATTCATGATGAATGTGTCAAAAATTTTCCAGTTACAGTTTCAGAACTCTATAGACTAAATTATTTGATGAGTATAAAATTATACAATCGTGAAAAATGAATGTATTTATGATATGTCTAAGACTCCCTAATATAGATCCTAAAAGTGTTATTGAAAAAGGAATTTACTAGGGAATGGAAAAAGAAGAATATATAGAGTATCTAAATCAATGGGAAAAGCTGATAAGTAAAATGACAAGTAGAAATGCTGAAGATATTGAGATAGAAATTGCTTTAAACGAAAAAGAGAATTTAATTAAAAAAATATTACAATAGAAAATCCTGAAATAAATAAAAGTTAAAAAGAACCAGGTGAAAAAGAAAAATCTATAGAGAGAGAAAAAGAGTACTAAATCAAAAGAATTAGAAGATAAATTTATATAAGTATTTTTGATTTCACATGTGTAGAAAAATAATATAAAAAGGAGAAAATATATGGATAAAAATTACGAAATAACACTGGAACAGGAAACAGCAAAAAGAATTTGGATGGGAAGTTATGGCAAATTTTAGAAGAATGGAAGATAATCTTGAAGAAAATTTAGTACTAAAAATTATATGAAAAATAGGAAAAAGAACTTAAAGAACTGTCAAATATGGATATTGAGAAAAATGAAAGAATTTAAAATAAAATGTAAATTTATAAATGAAATACTAGATAGTATTCAAGGAGAATAAATATGAAAAATTATACAGATATGAACTGATAGATAAATTTGAAAAAGAATTAGTAATTATTATAAATCGCTGTATGAAAGGAAGAAAAACCAAAAGTTTATATGCTTGGCGGTCAGCCTGGAGCTGGTAAGTCAGGATTAGAAAGAATGATAAATATAAAAGAAAACTATATTCCAATAAGTGGAGATGATTACAGAAAGACCATCCTCAATACAAACAATTTAACAGGATATATGGGAAAAAGATGCTTCAATTTATACTCAGCAATGGGCAGGAGAAATGTGTTGAAAAATTAGTAAAAGAAAATGAGAAATGAAAAATATAATATAATTTTGGAAGGAACATTGAGAACATGATAAATACTATAGGAGAAGCCGAAGAATTTAAAAAGCAGGGTTATTCAACGGAATTAAATATAGTTGCAGTGAAACCTGAGAAATCATTTTTAGGAACTTTACAGAGATATGAAAAAATGATGAGCTGATGGTTTTACACCCTAGAATGACACCTATAGGAACATCATGATTTAGTTGTTAAAAATATTCTGACAATGTTGATATATATATTCAAAGTATTTGATGAAATAAGCTATATAATAGAGAAAAATAGAGTTGTTGTATAGCCAGAAAGAAAACACCGGATAAACTCTAAAGAAGTTATAGAAACAGAATTCAAAAAGAAAATGGGGCAAGGAAGAATTCAAAAGGAATACAAAAAGATTTTCAAAAGTTACAGTTATGATGGAGGCATGCACCTAATGAAAAATAGAAAATACAAAAATGAAATGGATAAAATAATTGAAAATAGTAAGCATTTAAAAAAGAACTGAGAAAGAGAAAAGATTTTCGAAAGATAAGAGAGAGCCTAGTAATTTTATTTTTCATCACATGTGAGAAAATTTTGACTGTACCACACTTTTGTAGTCAAAAATTACAATAGGCTATATTGATGAAATTGTGGATATAAAAGGATAAAAAGTATCTAAAATCAATAAGAAACACTATAGATTGTAAAATAATTACTGCAGCAGATTAAAAGTACAGAAACTATGTAATCCTCCTAATTTATTTTAGATTTTGTGTTTCTAAATGTTTTAAGCATAATTCAGTTTATTATTTTAGAATACGGTAGCGTATACCATAATGAATGAGCTCAGTAAAGGCAACAAATATGGTACAATAAAATAGCTCTACTTATAAAATAGAGATAAATAGCCGGGAGGAAAATGGTGGAATAAATGGATGAAATAGTATAAATGAATTTACAAGATTATCAAAGAGAGGAATTAACTGAAAAGAAGAGGACAGGAAAAATATAGAAGAATTTACATTGACAAATTTCAAGGAAAAGTCTAAAGGTCATTTGATAATACAAAGATTGTAAAAGGTGATGATGAAGAACCAGTAGATGATGATAGTAATGTGATTCCAGACAGGCTAAATATTATAAAATGCCCACAAATAGAGGAACTGTAAAACAAAGTTCTAAAGATAGAATAATGAGTACTATGTGAAATAATGAAAGGTGGAAAACGAAAATATAAATTAGTTTTATTTGATCTGGACGGGACATTGACGATACGTAGAAGCTATTGCAAAATCTGTAAAGTCGCATTTGAAGAATTAAATTAAAAACATACAGTCTTCAAGAATGCAGTGGATTAATTGGAAACGGAACTGCAGGAATTGTAGATAGAGTTTGTATGGAAAAATACGATGAGAACACTATGACTCCTGGAAATAGTGAAGAAAATACTGAGAAAACACAGTATAGCACACTATAACTATAATGTGAAATTGTATGAAGGAATTGATAAATTACTGATTTTCTGGAAGGAAATAATATAGAGGCAGGTGATTGTGACAAATAAAGGATCATGAACTGGCATTAGAATACAGTTATCTTTCTAAATGGAAATTTGTTGATATAATAGGGCTTTGATAAAGAACATCCTAGAAAAGCCGTCTTCTTACGGAATTGATAAAATTTCAGAAGAGACAGGAATTGGGAAAAGAGGAGATACTTTATGTCGATGATATGGATGTCGATGCAGACAGCAAAAGAATTCAGGAGTGGACAGGTTTACTGTAAACTGAGATTTGGTAAGCTGAAAAGGTGAAAAAATATTCCTGAGTATAAAAAGTTGATACAGTAAAAATGGAAAATAATCGATAAAAATAAAGGCATACAAATATATAAAATATAACTGGCATACTTTTAAAAATCTTAATTGTTGATGGGAGAAAAGTTAAATGGAAGAGATTGAAAAAAGATAATAAGGAATTTTGTGAAAATGGTACTGAATATTTTTATGGGAATTGGCAGTTGCGACAGTAAGGATGGAAAGAGGATCTGAATTTAAAGCATTATAGAAAATGGAAAAAGCATTGACTACAGGAAGCAGATGAGTCTGAGATACTGAAATTGAAAACTGCTTCCATCTGGAGTTTCCTGAATTAATAGAAAAAGGCACTATATTTATGAGTATCCGGAAAAACTTATAAAAATACTGAAGAAAAATAATTTCAAAACTGTATGGAAATTGTCAGGAAGAAAAATTTTAAGAATTCACATCAAAAAGGTGAAAAACTTAAAAATCATGTGAGAGAAATTAAAAGTTGAATATAAAGAAGGGAAGCTTTATTTTACTGGAGATGGATTTCTTCCGCAACAGGTCAGGATAATGAGCAGTTTTTATTTTAAATGGAAGTATGAAACCTTTTACCTGGAGAATTTTTGACTTTAGTGAAGGTAGATTTTTTCAGATAAACTAAAAATGATTTTAAAAATGAAAAATGTTGAAGAAATAGTTGAAGATGTAGAAAAATAGATGATTATTTCTATATATATGTGAATAAAGGAAATAAAGGCAGATTAATTGGAAAAGGGAAAAATATAAAAAGTCTGAAGAATTATATGGAAATATAGTCGTTAAAGAAAATAAATAAAAATCTAAGAATACTAATGTATAATGAAACGAGGAAAATATGTATATTTGTAAGAGAAAAGGCATGAGTACTTTTCCGAAGATAGATGAAAAATTTATGAATAAAGTTATTGAAATACTTGATTCTGATGAAAAAAGATATTTTTAGAAATGGACAGGTATGACAAATTTCATTCGTTGGAAGTATATAAAAGTAAGTAAAACAAATTTAAAAAGATAAAATTATATATTTGACGTTTGCACTTCTTCATGACTGTGGAAAGGTAAAACTCCAATGATAACAAGAGTTCTACATAAATTTAAAATAAAAAGACATCATTAAAGTGGAGCATGCTGAAAGAGGATATGAAAAACTTAGAAATACAGATACTGAACTTGCATTATTAATAAGAAATCATCATAATAGAAATTATTCAGAAGAAATGACAGTTTTTCAGCAGTGTGATGATGAAAGTTAAGGTTTAAAAAGTTTATGGCATGATAATTTAGCTTAGATAGCTTATAGCCTTTAGAAACAAATTAAAAAGATAAGTGGCGAGGAAAAAATTAGAATGGAATCAAAACTGATAATAAATGTTTTCTGATGAAGAAACTGGAGAGAGAATAGACAGTTTTTATCAGGAAAGACAGAGTTTTACAAGAACGAGAATACAGCAACTGATAAAAAGAACAGACATAACGGTAAATGGAAAGCAACAAAATCTTCATATAAAATTGAGAAAGATGATGAAATTGTAAATTGAAGTTCCTGAAGCAGAAACGACAGAGATTAAACCTGAAAATATAGATATTGATATTGTTTATGAGGATTCTTATATAGCTGTCATTAATAAAGCAGGCGGGACTCGTTGTTCATCCTGCACATGGACACTATTCAGGAACACTTGTGAATGCCATTTTATATCACATAAAAAGATTTATCTGGTATAAATGGGGAAATAAGACCAGGTATAGTGCACAGGCTTGATAAGGATACAGAGCGGGCTTATTGTAATTGCGAAAAATGACAAAGTTCACGTAACTCTTGCTAGAAATGTTTCAGGAAAAGAAGATTAGAAAAACATATCTGGCAATATTAAAAGAGGAAAACTCAATAAAAGTGAGGGAAAGTTGTCACTCAGATTGGGAGAGATAAAAATGACAGATGACTGTTATTGATGACATTACAAAGGAAAAACTGCAATAACAAATTACAGGGTAATTTCTCAGAATAACCTATTTACACTTGTAAAGGTAAATATTGAAACAGGGAGAACACATCAGATAAGGGTTCATATGAGGCATCTTGGATATCCGATACTTGGAGACAGTGTATATGGAAGAAAAGATAATGAAAAGGCAGATGCTTCCATGCTTACAGGCTTGAATTTTACATCCTGTAACAGGAAATCCAATGGAATTTACGGAGAAATACCTGAAGATTTTTCAAAGGGCATTAAAAAATCGGATTTAGAAAATGGATGAGATAACAGGATTAACTGGATGGAAGAGAAAATGAATAATTTAAAGGAATTTGATGAAAGATATGAAGGAACAGTGTTAGGGTGTAGATGAGGCAGGAAGAGGCCTCTTGCCGGGTCAGTAGTTGCTGGTGCTGTTATAATTCCTGAATATTTTTCTGAACTTGATGAAATAAATGACTCAAAGAAACTGACAGAGAGAGAGAAAAGTTATTTGAAATCATAATGGAAAAATGCATAGTTGGAACAGGTATTTCTGATGAAAAGGAAATTGATGAAGTAAATATACTGAATGCAACTCCGCTATATGAGAAAGGCAATCAGCCAGGTAATTGAAAAGCTGAATTTGATATAGTCCTAGTGGATGGGAATCATAAATATAAAAGATTACAAAGGAAAAACAGGAGGAGATAATAAAAAGGAGATGCAACATCATTGTCCATTGCGGCGGCATCAATTGTGGCAAAAGTGACGAGAGACAGGATGATGGTGGAAATAGACAGGAATTTCCTGAATATAAGTTTGCAAAGCATAAAGGATATGGAACAAAATTACATAGGGAGATATTACTTGAGAAAAGGGCCTTGTAAATATCATCGTAAATCTTTTCTGAAAAAGATATTGGAAAATGAAAGTTTCAGATGAAAATGTCTGAAGAGAAAAATACTAAAAGGGACATTAGAAAAAAGGTGGATGAAAACAGGGAGTTAAAATTATTTTAATGAAAAGAAAGAAATAGGGTTTGAATTTGAGGATTTGGCAAAAATATCTCCTTGACAAAGGGAATGAGATATATTGAGAGTAATTTTATACAAGATATGGGAAATAGATCTTATTTTACTGATGAAGATGAAAGATACTTGTATTTGTAGAAGTAAGATACTAGAAAAATACTGAATTTGGTGAGCCAATAGAAACAATTGACTGAGAAGAAAACTTGAAAAATAATTATTTCTTCACAGATATACATAAAAGAAAAAGATGGAAACAAAGATGTAATATGATGTTATAGGAATAAAAAAGATAAATCAGGTAATAATAAAAATAGACTGGATAAAAATGCATTTTGAGGTGAGAAAATGAAAAATCATGATAAATGTTTAAAATGTGGCTCAACCTCATGTGAGGTAAAGACAATTGCATTGCCTACAAAAATTGACAGGAGCAAAAAGATTTTCCCCTTGATACATTTTATTTGAAAAATATGTCAGAATTGTGGTTATACTGAAATGTACTCGACAAAAGTCATTGAAAAAGCAAAAACGCCAATTAAGAACTACTAGTAAAATAATGAGGACAAGTTGATAAGATTATTTCAACTTTTAGAGGAGTTTTATTTAAAACAGGATATAATTTCAGGGAGGAGTTAGTCGGGGAAGGCATAGTATCAGAAGAAACAGAAAAGTGGGCTTGAAAATTTAAAGAAATTAAGAAAATTGAATAATATCTACTATATTTGGGATTATAATGAAGAGTTTAAGAAACTGATTTTTCTTATAAATATAATAGGAAAAAGTCTTGCAAAAATTAATAGCAAGATTAATAGAAGAAGAATTTAAATTTATTATTCAGAAGGAAAAATAGATTTTATAGTGAGTGTTCCAAATAAATAAAGGGAAAATGAAAGGGGATACTAATCAGGTGAGATGAAATTCAAAACAGCTGAATGTAAATTATAGCGGAAATAAAAGAGTTAAGAACACAGATGCATAAGCTGTTAAATGAAAAACTGAGGAGAGGAAAATATCAGAGGAAGTTTCAGGATAGAAAGCGACTTTGATTTTAAGAATAAGAAAGATACTTTTTAGTTGATGATATAATTACTACGGGTGCAACACTAGGAAATAAAAACAGTATTTTAAATGATATTGATAGAAGAACTTTTATAATTCAAAATCATAAAATTGCCGGGAGCAGGAAATAAAAACTGGAAAGTACAGTTTTTGTCTGGCAGCAAGAGAAAAATCAAGATGAATAAAGGAAGTATGAATTCGTTAAAATTAAAATTAGTAATATTAGCATGTGCAATGATGAATACGCAAATTCCTTTACTAATACAAAGTAATAGTACATGATCAGTTGAGATTGAAAAAGACAGTATCAGATAAAACAACAGCATATGATACGGAAATAAAAGCAAGTAAAAATGTAGAAAACGAAACAGAACGAAAAATAGAAGAAGAACAAAAAGCCTACTAAATACAGTCAGAGGGACGATAATAGCATTGATATAGAACACTGGTTCAGAGAAACACGGATTATAGAATTACATTAACGGAAATAACGTAAGACCGATATTGAAAAACTAGAAAATAATGACGTTTATTCTGCGAAGATTGTATACAGTGGCGGAGAAAAATGATGAGAAGTATTGGAAACTATGGTGGAAATGAAAATATTTGCCGTTGAAATTCCTATTATGTAAGAGATATTACTAAACTGGTTGACGGTAAGTAAAATATTTTTATGGAAAAATACTACAACTTCAGAAAAGTAGTGTACAGAAATTTCATATAAAAATCAGGAAAAAGATGACATATATTCCCAGAATGAGCAAGAGGATCAGTAGGATATCAGATATACATAGACTCATTCAGAAATGGAAATGTGGATAACGATCCTATTTTAACGAATTTGGAACTGATGATTTCGTGCTCCACCTGAAGGAAATATGTTCTGGTACTAGGAAGAAAAGACCTTGTTGCAGCTGAATGGGGAACAACACTGCATTCTTTTTCTGTAAATGAATGGAATGGAGTATGAAACTAAAAATGAGTGGGAAGAAAAATGCACTGAATGATGTTCAGAACTATACAAGATATTACGGAGTGAGATCTTGAGGATAAAGGAAAACTTGATTATCTGGAAAGGAACTTGAGTGGAATATATAATTTTCCCTCCCATTTTTATTCTTTCAAATCATAAATATGATACGATATATTTTCAATCATGTAGATCCTTATTTTGGATATATAGAACAGACAGGTACAAATAAGGGACTGGATATAAAAAGGGAAAGTGCATACACAACAATGGAGATAAGGAACTGAATCTGCTTATCTTTTAATCCTGGAACTAAGAAAGAATCTTCTGAGATGAAAATTTAACGGCTACGGCTACATGTGGGTCTGGACAGATTCTGATCTGAATTTGCCAGTCTTATGAAAGAAGCACATAAAAGGTCTGAAGTTGTTCTGAAGTAGCTCGGATACAGTGTCAACGAAAATGCAGATATGAATCAGATTATAAAAATGGTATATGATTGGAAAATACAGAAAACTTGACCTGTCTTCAAAAGCGAGCAAGGAATATGTTGAAAATTCATTATGGGTTTTTAGGACCTGATGAAACATTCAAGGAAAATGTTTATGATGATGGAATTGACGGAATAAGAGGTATGTTTATTACGACAGCAAAGAAATAAACAACATCTTGTTGAAATAACAGAAAATTTGAAAAGTTTAAAAAGATCTTTAATAGTAGGAGAATTTTCCAGAAATTTCTTTGATGATATGATGCAGGGCTGTTATGACAGTGGGAACAGACTATACTATTGCAAATAACATGATAAAATATACGATAAACAGTAACTCGAATTATAGAATTGAAGCGTAGAATTTGCTACTAAAAATGAATGAAATTATAATAAATATTCAAACGACAGATTTAATCTGACACAGGTTTATATTGATTCCTTGATACAGATAGAATTTTCAGTGAATTATAAACCAGTTAGGGTTTTGACAGAAACACCAGTCAAATCAGGGATACCTGAAATATAAGACCCGGATTTATATGATGGAAAATGCGATAAGTAAACTTAAGAGAATAATAGCTGTTCAGCTTACACGCTCGCCACCCTGTAATATATACGGAGATGAAAAAGGAAATGTGGGATCAGATTCTCCAAGAAATAGGAAAACCGATGTTATGGGATGATTATGAACCTTATGAAGATGAAACTGATGATTTAAGTAAATATGACATTAATGTGCTGAGAAACCTTCCACCTGAAATCATCCAGATAAATGAAGTTCAAAAACAGTTTCTTATCCTGTTAAGGAAATGCTGAAATTGAGAATTATAGAACATTATTAAAAGGCAGAATAAAGAACTGTTTAAAAATGGAAAATTTAGAGTTCTTTTGAAGTATACAATGATCCTAAAGACTAAAGGGAAGAACTGATGTTGAAATACAGCAATATCTAAATGAGGAGAGAGAAAAGGCAAAGACATACCAGAACAAGGATATAAAACCGCAACGGCTCTTAAACACTGATTTTCTTTCATAAGAAGTGTCCGACGGTAATAAAGTCGATGATTGTCATAATAAATTCGGGAGACTCATTATCCTGTAAGTTCTGCAGGTTTCCCAAAAGCTTTTTGGATTCTATGAAAATCAGTTGAATAAAAAGGAAGTTTATTCAATTTCTGATAAGAAAATAAGCGTTATATTGAAAACCGAGATGAAGTAAAAAGTTCTGTACAGTAATGACAAGAGTATTTTGATTCATTTAGGAAATGATTTATTTGTGGGGGTGTGTCTAGGAGCTCTTGAGTATAAAGATAGCAAAGTTACCAAATCAAAAATAGTAAATATTGATTTTATTGTAATTTATAAAATTGAAAGACATTAAGAATAAAATACATTTTGAGTTTTCAAGACACACCTAGTAAGATATAATACTGATAGAAAAAGTAAATAATGTAGTTTATTGAGAGAGATTAATAAAATATGAATTAAAAGAATTCAACCAAGAATCAAAAGTTCAATTAAGAAGTATCCAGAAATAGGTATTTCTGAGAAAAGATGCATAAATAAACCTGTTGTTTGACAATTTTTATAAAATAGTAGAATGTATTTATACAATATTATTTTAAGTGGATAAATGAGTGAAATATAATTAGAAAAGGTATAAGTTTATAAGTTTCTCGATAGATTGTATAATATATTGCGACAAAATTAGAAAATGTAAAACTCATGATAATTTCGTGTTAAAATGTTAGTAACCACAAAAACATTAACGAAAGGAAATATATCATGAGTCATAAATATTTTACCATAAATGAAAGAAATAAACTAGAGGTTCTGCTAAAAGAGAAAATTACAAAATTTCTGAAAATTGCCAAAATCCTTAACAGACACAGGGCTACCATTTTACCGTGAGATAAAAGAGAATTAATGGTGAATACTCTTCTGAAAATGCTCAGGCGGATGCCAGTACAAAAAGCTGCTAATAAAGGAAGAAATTCAAAGATTACTCCTGAACTGAAAAGTATGATAGAAGACAGGCTCTGCAAAACCTGGTCACCTGAACAGATTATTGGGAGGGAATTAAAAGGAAGACTGTCCTTTAAAACTATCTATAACTGGCTGTACAGCAATTTTCTGGATGTTTCCCTGAATGTTTTAAGAAGAAAGGGAAAAGAGCGAAAACCAAAAGAGACAAGAGGAAAAATTTAATATTGGAAAAACAATTGAAGAAAGACCGTCTGAAGTAAGTACAAAGGAAGTTTTTGGGCATTGGGAGGTGGATTCTGTAGTTTCATCTAGAGGGGAAAGCAAAGCCTGTTTTGCAACATTTGTGGAGTTAAAGACACGGTTTTATGTAGCGATGAAGCTGGAAGATAGAAGTAAAAGTTCAATGCTGGAAGCAATAAAAAGCAGCTGACAACAGTATTCCCAGAAAGGAGCATTTAAGACTTTTACATCAGACAGGGGAAGGAATTTTCATGCTGGGAAGAGGTGGAAAAGATGGGAATAGATTTCTATTTTGCAGATCCGTACTGCTCATGGCAGAGAGGCTGCAATGAAAACAGCAACGGTCTTCTAGAGAATTTTATCCCAAAGAAGACCGATATATCAAAGTAGAGACAGAAGACCTGATAAGAACCTTAATGCTAATAAATTCAAGACCAAGAAAATGTTTTAATATGCAACACCATTTGAAAAATTTTACACGAGGTTGTTTTTAAGAGAATTTGATGAAATGTCGCATATTAATCAATGCAATTGGGAAATAGAAAAAATAAAGTAAAATGGGAAGATAAAATGAATAACACAAAAGAAATTCAAATGAGATGATGCAAGAACAAATGCATGAAAATATGGTCTATTGCTTTGATAATGTGCAGTGGAGCAGTGGTGTTGGGATTTCAAACAGTATATTTTAAAATTTTTATTCTGAGATTTATTCTGAGGAATAACAAGTGGGTACAATAAGGCAGAACATGGAAACTGGGAATTTAAATTTAACTATGCAGAATATCTCTGATGAGGCAGAAGAAAGATTTTAGACCTAATACAGCAAGAAGATAAAGGTTTTTATTTTGTAAGCCAATTATTTCAGAAATGTTGTAAAACAGCGAGAAATAATGAAAATTTAAATACTGATTTGGCTAATATTTTCAAATCCATTGAGGCAAGTGCTATTGGTTTTGAATCGAATGATATTAAAGAGGATTGTTTAGAAGATGTCATTATTGGTAACCGTCTAGGTGGAACGGTGTAGAAAAATACAAGATGTAGATATTTTAGAATTTCTGAAATTAATTTTGGGAGTTTTCAGCATAATGATATAGATGCTTTTGGGATGCATACGAATATCTGATTTTCAAATTATGCCAATGCGGGAGAAAATCTGGAGGGTACACACAGACAGTTTCTAAACTTTTGGCAAGACTTGTAATGGAAGGAAAAGAAAATATCAATAAAGTATATGACCCGACAACAGAAGTGGTTCGTTGTTACTTCAAATGAAAAAACAGTTTGAAGAACATAATTATTGTTAGGGATTTTTTTGGAGAAAGAATAAATATGACTAACTTTAATCTGGCTCGTATAGTATGATGTTTTACATAATGTAAACTAATGGTGCAATAAAACACGTGGAATACATTAGCAATCCATTATAATGATGAAAAGCAGCATGATGTAATTGTTTCCAATCCTCGTATTCGATAAAATGGATAGGGGACGACGATCCGACACTTATCGACGATGTACATTTTGCACCTGCGGAGCTCGCGCCATCTATGCAGATTATGCGTTACCTCCGTGCATTCCCTGGAGTTTTATCAAGTAAAGGACAGACGGCAATAGTGTACTCTGGTATTTTTATCGTAAAGGGCAGAACCATTCGTAAATATTTAGTAGATAATAATTTGTAGACTGTGTGAGTAGCTACGGGAAAATCTGTTTTGGAACACCTATTGCAACTTATATTTTAGTAATGGCAAAAATAGGTAGTAGACACTCTTTATGAATGCAAACAGGAGTTAAAGACAAAGTTGTAATGTTTTAAATTCTGAAATGTTAGAATGATGGTTAAAGATTTGAGAAAAGGGCGGATGTGAATGTTTTGCAAGATTAGTAGATGTGGTGAAATTATGAGTATTTCATGATCTCGGTTTCTGCAGTATGTTGAAAGAAGACACGTGAGATGATGATGAGAGGTGTTAAAATGAAATTGAGGGAAACAGTAAAAAGGAATAAGATGTATGGAGAAAGCATCCATAAATGAGATAGTAAAAGACACTTAGTGGAGTAATGGTGTGATTGTGTTTATAATGGAGGATGGAGAAGTCAAAGATAGGCCTAAAGCTGGAAGGAACAATGTATGGCTAAAGCCAGCTGGAGTGCAGAGCTCTGTGCAGCAACAGAAACAGAATGTGCAAGCAAACATATAAAAGCTATGTTGAAGATGGAGGTGTTGGAAAAGAAAGCAACTGTCATCTGTCAGTTGACGAGTTCATGAAGGTACGAGAAGGAAGGTTGAACGTAAATGTGACACTGCTTAATCTCGAGTATGATGTGTGCGCCATCGGATATCGTGTGCGTTCGCTAAGAGAGATACGGTTTGAGGGTACGCTACAGCTATTTTGCAGAATGTTTTGATTAAAGGCTTTGCTATGGATGATGAAGGCTTAAAACTTGGGTGGAGGAAGTTGCTAAGAACTTTTAGATAGGATTGGGGATATCCGTTTCGAAGTGAAAAGGTTTTTATCGACAGGTTTAGACTTGATTTGCGACAAGTATTGACTATAACTCAGCAGCGAAGCAAAATGTGCTACAGTTCAGAATAAGATGCGATTTCGCAATACGTAATCATACCGCAAGTGAACTGATTTATAATCGTGTTGATAGTGATAAAAGGAATTTATGGGACTTTCAACATTTTAAAGGGTGAATTACCTACTCTTGGTGAGGCAAATTGCTAAAATTATTTGACAAGAAAAGGAACTTAAAGAGTTTCACCAATTAGTTTCCAGGGTGTTAGACTTTGCAGAAAGACAGGCAGAGTTGACGTCAATGATGAAAGTGGATAGAGGCATGTGAGATAGGAATTCTGATGCCAGCTGCTGGAGAAAAGATTTGCTTGACGGAAATGGAGTATCACATAAACAAATGACAAATAAAAGTAGAAAAAGAATATAAGAAATATCAGGCAAATGCGGTGAGTAAAGTTGAAAGAGATTATCTTAAGGAAATTAAAAATATCGAAACAAAAGTTAAAAACAGTAGAGAAGGAGTAAAGAATGAATTTTATAAGATGAACTTTTGAAGGATGAGAAATGAAAGTGGATGACAATTGGAATATAATTGAAAGATATTCTGAAAAAGCACAATATAATAAAGATATAAAATAGTATATACTATTAGTAAAGATTATGGAATAGTCCCTTCTTTGATATTGGAATGATAGGGCAAAATAATTATCAGATATATAGTGAAGATACAGGGAATTACAATGTCGTAGGAGAAATATGTTTGCATATAGTCCAGCAAGATTAAATATGGGTTCAATAGATTGTTTTATTTAATAAAAGAACCTGGTTTATTAAAGTCCTATGTATGTAATTTTAAAATTGATGATAAATAATGGCAAAAGTATCTATTGCTTTATTTGATCTTCTAAAGTATTACAAAATTGATTCTGTAAAAGAGCCAGGTGCAAGATTTAGATTTGATTTCAAGGTGGAATAAATATAGAAATACCCACCACCATCATTAGGAAACGCAAAAGAAAGTTTTGAGAATACTTGATAATTTTACAAAATATGGTACAGAATTAGAGAATTACAGGCAGATATGATCAATATAACTATTATGAGAGATATGTTGTTAAGTAGAGAGTGCTAAATAAAATTTCTGAAAAATTTCACAGAAAATCAATTTATAGAGATGGAAAATATTAGAGAGAACTTTTTGAATTTAAAAATGGTTTGAATAAAAGGAAGGAATGGAAAGGACACGCAATTATAAATTATATAGATGTCTATAAAAGGAATAAAATTTATTCAGATGATTTGAGAGGTTTGAAGTAGAAACAACAGAAAGATGAACAAAAAGATATAGTATAGAGGAGACGTACTAGAACTTCTGAGCAAAAGAAGAGATGGAGAAACATCAGTTTTATTAGATGATGTTGAAAAGGGAGTTTTTAGTGGATTTGTATTAAGAGCAAGACCAATTACAGGTGTGTGCAGAATACTTTTGTTTGAAACATATAGTTTAAAAGCTTATCCAGATGCGCACACTATACAACTGAAACACATTAACAAACGGACAACACTTTCAAATTTGACCACCAATTCCTCAATAGAAATCAAAATAAAATTAGCAAAAATTTTAGATGGGTTTCAGAAACTATTTTCGATACTAAAGGACTACTTCCTTTAGAAATAGAACAAAGAAAACAATATGAATATTATCGAGAAAGAAACTATTGTTGGTAAAGAAGAAGGATATGCTCTAAGCACAACACAACATACAACTTCTTCCATTTAGCACAACTGGCCACAACAACCTGGCCTGGCACAACACAACTGGCACAACTGCCCACAACAGGAAATAACAAATAATTTTTGGTCTTAAAGGCAACAAAAAGTGCTGACATTGATTAAGTGATAAAGTTGAGTGGAAAACGGTGGAAAATATCAGTTGACAATTTGACATATGTCCAGGAGCTTCAGCTAGTAGATACGATAGATGAATGTGTAAGAATAACAGATGTGATACTAGTGGAAATTTGAAAAGAAGAAAAATTTTCTCCGAGTGAAATTGAAAGAAAAATGCTTTTTAAACTATGGAATGTATTGTTTGCTGGAAGCGGAGCAACAGTGAGGTAAAAAGTACGTTCATCAAAATTGAGAGAAGAATCAGTATATGCAGGATATTTAAATTAGATTGATTGTTATTAATCAGAAATTGGCATTGCCCAAATGTATTTATCACTACATAAATTCAGAACGGAGATATTTTAAATTTGTAGAAAAATACAAAAGAGTAATGGTTCTCAGCCTAAATATAGTGCAAAACAATATTCTGATTTTAAAGTCCACTTACCTCCTGCCAGTACGGGAATACATCGTATCAATTCTGGAATCAAATTTGATGCTTTGCAGTCAATGATTTATCACAGGGATTATCAAAAGACAAATTAAGACAGAAACAGTATGAACATTACAGGGAAAAATTATTGAATTTTGAAAAATAGAGATTAAAGGGAGAAAAATAAAAGGAGTGAATTGCAAATGTCAGAAAAATGCAGTTTATGAAACATCAACTATTGCTGAAATGGCAAATGGAAATTATTTTGAGCTAATTATGAAAAATACTCCCAGAGTACAGGAATCTTATCAGAGTGAAGCAGAACTTGAAGAAAAGTATGATATCTTGTATTACAGGGTTATAGAGAAATTTAATGTAAAAACATCAGATGATTTTATAAAATTTAAAGAAAATACAGATTGAAAAGTTGAATAAATGCTTTACAGATGAAGAATGAAACGTTTTTAACTGAGTCATCTTGATTCACCAAATGACGGTATGATAGAAAAACTAGAAAAATTCAGGAAAAATCATATTTATGATTTTTATATTTGATGATCGGATATCTGAAAAATATAATTATTGGATGAAAAAGAAATATTCATAACAACTTTGCAGGTAACGAATCAGATTAGGCAGGGAAGGCACCTCATAACCGTTATGATGTGACTATACTGGTTAATGGACTGCCACTTGTTCATATAGAATTGACGTGGTGTAAATCTTCATGAAGCATTTAACCAGATTCATAGATATACAAGGAAAGCTTCAATACTGAAAATTCACTTTATAAATATGTACAGATATTTGTAATTTCAAATGGAACTTATACACGTTATTTTGCAAATACTACGGCACAAAATAAAAATCATTATGAGTTTACGTGTGAATGGGCAGATGCGATAGAGTTATCAGGGACTTGGAAGATTTTCACGGCAACATTTTTGAAAAACGTACAATGCTTGAAGTGACTGGACAAAATATTGTGTTTTTGACTCCAAAATAACACCCTCTATAATGAGACCTTATCAGATTGCGTGCTACAGAACGTATGTTTATGGAAAATAGAATCCAGTTTTCAAAACAGAAAATCAGGAAAAATTGGAGCAGGAGGATTTATCTGGCACACAACAGGTTCAGGTAAGACTTTGACTTCCTTTAAGACTGCAAAACTTGCTACAGAGCTTGATTATATAGACAAAGTGTGTGTAGTTGATAGAAAAGATTTGGATTATCAGTACAATGAAGGAATATCAGAAATTTCAGCGAGACAGTGTAAAGTGTGTGTAAGGATACAAAGGAACTTGAAGCGAAGTATAGAAAAACAGGACAATAAAATAGTTGTTACAACAATTCAGAGATTGAATGAATTTGTTAAGATTCAAATCATGAGAGTTTATGATAAACATTGTTAGTAATAATATTATATGATGAGATGTCATCGTTCACAGTTTGATGCAATACTGAAGAACACTGCAGAAAATCTCACCCAAACACGATTATTATCAGTTTGGATTTACAGGAACTCCTATCTTTCCTGAAAAATGCTCTTGAGTTGAAACAACAGCAGGAGATGAGCACAGCTTCATAGTTGTGTTACGGATGCCATTCGGGATGAGTTCTAAAATTTAAAGTTGATTACTAGCGATATCAGACCAAGAATTCAAATCTGCTGAAAAGTGAAACGGCGACGAGATTAAAGGCAATTGAAAGAAAATGGCTCGCATCCTGAACGTATTTCTGAGATAACAGAATATATCTTAAAAGTGTATAATACAAAACTCATAGAAATGAACAGTGCGATTTGAAACATAGACGATTAATTGGGTTTGGTGCAATGTCTGTGCAAAGCGTAGAAGCGGGCAAAACTTTATTATGAAGAGTTTACAGCAGAGGATATTTCTGAAGAAAAGAGACTAAAAATAGCGACAATATATAGTTTTACTGCTAATGAAAGAACAGGAATGCAGCCGAGATATTCCTGACGAAAAGTGAACCAGGTGCTATGGATTCAAGTTCTAGAATTTTTAGATAAAGTAATATCTGACTATAACGGATATTTTCAAACCAGGTAATTCTACAAATGGAAAGGAATTTCAGAACTATTATAAGGACTTATCCCAAAGAGGTTAAGGATAAGGAAATAGATCTTTAATTGTTGTGGTGGGAATGTTTCCTATACTATGGATTTGATGCTCCACCTTTAAATACACTTTTTGTTGATAAAAATTTGAGATACCACGGTTTAATTCAGGCATTTTCCCGAGACAAAACCGTATTTTTAAATAAAGTTCACAAGACATTTAGCAATGTGTATGTTTCAGAAATCTTGAAAAGCCACTGAGAAGATGCTGATAAAGACTTTGGAGATGAAAACAGTGTTAATGCTCAATTCTGGAGTTACGATGAATATATTAACGGATTTACCAGATGAAGAAACAGGAAAATCAATGAAAGGATATGTCGATTTATGTAATGAAATAGTTGATAAGTTTCCAAATCCAGTAAATAGAACTTGATTCAGAGGAATTTGCAGAATTATTTGGAGAGTGCTTAAATGAGAAAATATACTTAGAAATCTTTGATGAGTTGAAAATTTTGAGAAAATAATATCGAGATAGACATGGTGCTTAAGGATATGAGGAAAGTGTTTATGTGGATATTTGGCGAAGATATAAGAAATACTGGGAAAAATGATGAAAATAAAAATGGAGAAAGAAGAAATCGATTTTTCTACTGTTGAATTCCAGATTGATTTACTGAAAAACCAGATGAAATAAATTTGGATTATATTCTATCACTGATTCTGAAAAATCAGAAGAACACGACGATATTGAAACTTTAAAGTCCGAAACACGTAGAATTAATGGGAACGAGGTCTTGGAACAAGAGCTAAAAGAAGATTTAATTATGAATTTTATTAATAGCTGGATTTATCTGGAAATAAAAATGGCGGGAGATATTCTCGAATCATTTTATAAATAATGCAAAATGAAGAGAAAGAAAATAAAAATAGATGAATTAATAGAAAATGAGGAGTTTGAAAGAAAGATTGCAGAACGTTTTATAGAAAGATCTATAAATAGAGGATTTGTTGACTATGCTGGTGCTGAAATGGACGGTGTACTACCACCAGCTTCCACGTAGAGAGGGGAGCAAGAGGGGCAAAACAGACAGTGTGGCAGAAGAATAAGAAATATAGTGGAGATTTTACTCGGAGTTTAAAGTCAGAGTTGGATGGTAGTCTGCGTAATTTGTGTAAACCCAGGAGTATAATGTATGGTGCACAGGAGATGTTGTCTCATCTGATTTGTGTGGGAGAAATAGTGTGCAGAGCTAAACGTAACTGCCTATAGTTATAAAACAGTTTATGTACTAAATTTTTCCTGAATTTTCAACTTTAGTATATTAAACCTTACTAAGTATAGAAATTTTAAGTACTTGAAAAGTTTATATTATTTAAAGTATAATGACTAAAACAGAAAAATATTTAAGATAAATAAAAATAGGAGATAAATATATGGAAAAATAAATCTAAATAATGAAAATGAAAAAAATTAAATAGTATTTTTACTACAAAAAGGGAGATAAAGCATGCATTTGTGACTAGAGAGCAACAGGGGCTTTTTAGGAAATAATCTTGTAAGGCTCTAGTTAATAGAGGAATAAAAGTAACAGGATTAGTACGGAAATATAAAAATGCAAAAACAGTTTTCCAGATTTAGAAATTACTTTTTGTAGAAGGAAATCTTAATAATCCAGATAGCTATAAAGAAGCTCTTAAAGGGATGCGATGGACTTTTCATACGGCAGCTTATTTCAAGGAAGCATATAAAAGGTGGAGAAAATCACTGGTCGAAACTTTATAATACAAATGTGAAAGGAACTATAGATTTAATGACTGCTGCAGCAGGAATAAAAACATAGTTCACACTTCTTCAATTGCAGTGCTTAAAGCAGAAAAGAATCAGCTTATTGATGAAACGATGTTACGTGATAAAGATGACAAAGAAATTAATGATTATTACCGTAGTAAGATATTAAGTGATGAGGCTGTTAAAAATTTTTGAATGAAAATCCTGATATTTTTTGTTGTTTTGTACTTCCAGGATTTATGTTTGGTCCCTGGAGATATGGGTCCTACTTCATCAGGACAGCTTGTTATGGATTATGTAAATAAAAAGATACCAGGAATTATACCCTCAAGTTATAGCGTTGTAGATGCACGTGATGTAGCAGAACACGAAATAATGGCAATGGAAAAAGGAAAAAAGGAGAATTGTACCTTGCAGCTGGAAAAATTTATGACCATGAAAAGAATTGTTAGAAGAATTATCTAAAGTAACAGGAATTCCTGCTCCAAAAGGAGTTATACCTTTATATTTTTTAAAAATACTGGCTGTATTTAATGAATTGATCAGTAAATTAACTAAAAAGATACATTAATAAACAAGGCTACAATACGTGTCATCAAAAATGATTATATGCGAAATAATTTTCAGTCATAAAAAGTAAAAAAAGAATTAGGATGTGAATTTAGATCATTGGATGAAACTTAAAGGATGTCATAAACTGGTATAAAGAAAATGGATATTTATAATTATCTAAAAAAATATTATTTTTAAAATATAAATTTCAATAGTAGTTGACATTTTACAAATAGAAAAACTACTCTATGTAAAAATAGTTTTTCAAATGGCGTTGCATAGTTTAAACATTTTTGCTTGGTCTTGAATTTATCAGCTTTTATGTTCTTATCAAGTATTTCTGTATCTATTTTTAATAATTATAGAACCAGCTAAATTAATTAAAGTTAAATACTGATACATTAAAAATTCCTTTTTCATTTAAAAATCTATATATAAAAATTAAACATTTTAAATTTTTCCTAGCCATGTATCTATTTCATAAAAAAATAAAGATAAGCTTTTTACCTTTTTCAGTAGAGAAATATTCAACTTGAGGTGGTATTGAGTTAAATTGTTTTCGTGATATAACACCAAAATTTTTCTAATTTTCTTAATGTCGAAGATAACATCACGCTTGTTATTCCAGGAATTTCCTTTTTCAATTCTCCAAAACGTTTGATACTGTTTTTGTTAAGTACGTATAATATATTTATTGTCCATTTGCTCAGAAAGCAGTTTTAAAAATCTTGAGTACTCTTTTAACAGTTATCTTCTATTTCAGAAGTTACTTTACTTTGAATATATTTTTCTATAACCATTTTATTTTCCATTAAATTCTCCTTTTTAATTTTTATAGTGAAATTAGCTACAAAGGTATAGTTTTAAAAATTACTATATATAGTGAAACTATTTAAAAATCACATCGCTACGTAAATAATCAGTTTCAGTTATTCCCATTCTGATATTTATCAGACAGGCAACGGTAAAAATAATCTGAGAGTCTATTAATATATCTTAATCCTGCTTCATTAACATGTTCTTCTGTTTCCAATGAGGGCAACTATTCTCCTTTCCAGTTTTCTTGTAAAAGTTCTTAATATGTGAAATTCAGCAGCAATCTTGCTTCCCGGAATAATGAAATGCTTAAGTTCAGGTAGCTGCGGAAGATATTCATCTATTCTGTTTTCAAGCCATTCTACATCTTTTCTGTCTGTTTATATGGACGTAGCTCTCCAGGAGTTGCCAAATCACTTCCGCAATCAAACAGATGATGCTGTATAATGATACATTCTTTTCTAATATCAGATAATTCTGGATAATTTTCCATTTTTGCCACAACTGATCCAAGCAATGAGCACAATTCATCTGCTGTTCCGTATGTTTCAACTCTTATATGTGTTTTACTTACACGTTCACCGCCGTACAGTCTTGTATATCCCTTTATCCCCGTATTTCGTGTATATTTTCATATTGACCTCCAATAAATTATTTTTTAAATTATATCATATCTAAATATTTTTATTTTTCTAGCTATACTTTTAGATAGTTTTCTAAGTAAAATAGATAATACAGATTTAAATTCTTATTTACTTTCTGTCAGTATATTTTTCATGATATAAACTATTATACTTGAAAAATTCAAAAATCTATCTCAAAAAGCAAAAGAAAATATTTTTAATAGAAAAATATACAATTGATTTTTCTAGAAGATAAAGGTAAAATAGAAACAAAAAGTTTAGAGTTGTCAGGAAAGGATAAATATATGAATATAAGAAAAGGAAAAATCGAAGATCTGGATAGATAGCAGCTATAGAAGCTGAATGTTTTCCCGCAAGTGAAGCTGCAACAGAAGAATCATTTAAAGGAGATTGACTGTATATCCTGATTATTTCTGGATTCTTGAGGAAAATGGAAAAATTGTAAGTTTTTGTAAATGGAATGGCAACAGATAGTCCAAATTTATCAGATGAAATGTATGAAAATCCTTATTTACACAATTCTGAAGGTAAGTGGCAGATGATTTTTGGAGTTAACACATTACCTGACTACAGAAAAAGAGGGTATGCAGGAAAATTAATCAATGAACTGATTGAAGATGCGAGAGCCGGAAAAAGAAAGGAGTCGTTCTAACCTGTAAGGATACATTAGTACCATATTATTCAAAAATTTGGATTTAAAAACGAAGGAGTATCTGAATCTACTCATGGTGGAGTTATATGGTATGAGATGCGGCTGATATTTTAAAAATCTTATTTTAATGCAGTAATGAAATATATTAAATTAGGCTGGAATAATACAGTCTTTTTTAGTATAATTATTATAAAATGATACAAGATAATTTTTAAGAGGAAAGGAGAATAAAACTCTTCAGAACAATATATATAAAGAAGATACAGTGCAGCAAAAATTATAACTGCTGAAATTCTGTAGAATATTATTTTATAATATTGGAAGAAGGTTTTTAAGTCTAGATATGAATATTAATTTGTTAAATTTATTGGCAGAAAAACTGAACACAGGTTCAATGAGAAGCATTTATTTAAGTGCAATGCCTGGAAGATACAGGGCAAGAATGGATTTATCAGATTTTGATAAAATAGATACAAATTTTTCTAAAGCTTTTTTTGAGAATCTGTTTTACAGTTTCAGCATGAAAAATCAGAATGACGAATCAAGAAAAGAATCAGTCTGTAGAAAGAAAAATCCAGTATCTTTTTCAATGAAAACATGAATATTTTAAGGGAAGAAGGATAAATAGCCTTGCGTTGGGATATCCTATTCTGGTGAAACAGAATAATAAGACAAAAATCTGTTATGAAATCTCCTCTGTTTATATGGAAACTGGATATAACAAGATCTAAACTTGATATGAATGAATTTACAATTTCAAAAGATGAAAAATTCTTCTGCTGAAATTAACAAAGTTTTACTTTATGCAGCTGCTTTTCAGATGATAAGACTAACTTATCAGATGTATATGATTTAGGAAAAGATGAAGATGAAAGCATTCTCACATTTGAAGAAATAAAAAAATATACTTTCTGAAATAAACAAAAAAATTGAAAAATAGAATACTCTGAGGAATTTAAAATAGAAAAATTTCCTGAAAAATGCTGAAAAAAATAGATGAAAAGAGGAAAGGAAGCTCCATTTATTTTTTATGGAGGAGTATTAGGACTGTTTAAACGTCAGAATGAAGGAATAATACAGGATTTCAATATTTTAACGGAAAAATTTTTCCCAGTTTAAATTTTAATGTGTCTGAAAGAGATGATTTTCAGCTGAATAAAAATACATCAATTTCAACTGATCCAAGCCAGCAGAATGTTGTGAAACATTGACGGATACTCAGTATAAAAATTATTCAGGGACCTCCAGGAACAGGGAAAAAGCCAGACTCTGACAGCAATCATTACAAATTCACTTGAGAATGGTGCAAATATTCTGATTGTCTGTGAGAAAAAAACTGCACTGGATGTAATATACGAAAAACTGTCAGACCTCGGACTGGGAGATCTTACTGTAATGCTGAATGATCCTGTAAAAGATCGTAGGGATGTAGTAAAGAGAGTAAGGGATCTTTGCAGAAAATCTTCCCTAAAAACTGAACAGTTTGATGAAGCAAAATATGAGTATTCGGTAATGGAATATAAAAAAATCTGAAGGAGAAGTATAACAATCATCAGAAGGCTCTGAAAGAAAATATGAGAAATACAAACTTGACAGTAAATGATACAATGCTGAATTTTCTGGAGGGAAAAGAACATCAGAATTACTATCATGTGGATACTGAGAAAAATAATACTGACACAGTTTACAGAATACTTGATATTGTAGACAGACTGCTTAATAAAATAGGAGCAATTGATAAAATTAGAAAATTTGAAGAAATATATAATGACAAGTTTAAAAATATACAGTCTTACGAGATATTTTTTTGAAGAAACTTCAAATACATTGAATGACGCTAAAAAAATGATAAATTTCATTAAGGATAATATGTCAAAATATGGAAAGAGTTTGAAGAGTTTTTGGTGTAAATAAACTAAAAGTTTCAATATTCTCAATATTTAATTCTAAAATAAAAAGTATAAAGAATGCATGGGAAGACATTTACAAAAACTCCAGAAAAATATATGAATATAATGAAAAATATATAGACAGAAAATTTACTCAGCATGATTATGGAAAAATATGAAAAGGAACTGAAGAATTTTCTGGAATATTAAGTGAAATTGTAGATAACAGAAATGGCTTTATGAGTTTTGTAGATGAAAAGAAAAGTGGAGAAGTAACAAGAGAAGAGGAAGCTTTTACAAATAATTTCATAAAATATGTTGATGAAAATAAAAATTCAAGACAGGAAAGAGTTTCGAAGCTGTCCTACTATTATTCATTGTTACAGAACAGTAATATAAAATGAAATGTACGGGGATTATTCAGTCAATATAGAAAAACTGCTTGAGACATGATAAATTCACTAACAGAGAACCAGAAGTATCAGATAAAGAAAAACTGGCAGGAAATAAGAAGAAGAGCACTTGGTTCAATGGGAAAAGAAGACAACATAAAAATGCTGTATAATCTGAGAAAAATGCAAAAATATGGGAAAATAAATACTTTAAGGGAAATTATAGGATCGGATGTAGAATTCTTTAAAAAGATTTTTTTCCTGTGATAATGACTGATCCTAATACGTGCAGTGCAGTATTTCCATTACAGGAAGGGATTTTTGATCTTGTGATATTCTGATGAAGCCAGTCAGCTTAAACTGGAAGAGGTACTGCCTTCCATGATGAGGGGAAAATACAAGATAGTTTCAGGAGACATTCATCAGATGCCGCCTTCAAATTATTTTTGGAGCAGAAATGGAACAGAAGGAAACTGATAATGAAGAAATAGATGAAGAATCACTTTTTCTGGCAGACAGTGAATCATTGCTTGATTATGTAAATAATCTGAAATGAAGATATGGTTATGTCGTATCTTGATTTTCATTACAGATCAAAAACATCCGAAGCTGATTAATTTTTCCAATGCGGCATTTTATGAATCAAGGCTGGTTCCAATGCCATCAAAGTCAGAATATACACCAATTGAATATTATAGAGTAAATGGAATATACAAGGCTAGAAAAATGATGATGAGGCGGATAGGATTATAGAATATATTTTCAGCGATAAAATACTTATAGATGGAAAAATTACCGAGTGTGGGAATAGTCACACTGAATCTGGAACAGAAGACTAATATCGTAAAACAGAATAAATTCATATTTAAGGGAGAATGACAGCGAAGCTGTGAGAAACCGTTATAATGAGCTACTTGAAAATATGTTTGTAAAAACCTTGAAAATGTTCAGGAGATGAAAGAGATGTGATGATATTTTCTACAACTTTCGGAAAAATGAAGATGGAAAAATTTATACAGAATTTTGGTCCTTTGAATAATCAGCAGAAGGGATACAAGCTTTTTAAATGTGTTAATAACAAGGTCAAAATATAGATTTGCCGTATTTACTTCTAATTCCCTGAGGAAAATATAAATACATGGGAAAAATGAAATTACAAAAACGGAAACAATGGTAAAGTAGTATTTTATGCTTATCTTGTGTATGCCCAGGCTGTATCGGAAAATGACACAGATAAGGAAAACAGAATTTTTAGATGTTCTGGCTGTAAATAAGACGAAAATATTCCAGTATTCCATATGAAAAATTCAGGAAACAGACAGTAAAAATTGTAAAAAAATAATTGCAAAGGAAACAGGACTGGGAGAAAACGAGGAAATAGTAAAGAACTACAGAATTGTGGATTTATTCTTCCTTATGCAGTAAAGGATAAAAGATGCAGATAAGGCCAAAACAGTGATAGATATCAATGATATAGAAACGTTTGATGGAAAGACTGCATACAGAGGACTTATATATAGAAAAATATGTTTGAAGGCATGGGATATAAATATAAATTATTGAACATGGCAGATTACATATAGAGAATTTCTTCTAATATTTGAAAATATTTATAATGAAAGGGAGAGTCTGAAATGAAAAGAAATGTTTTTATAACAGGGGCTTCCAGTGGAATAGGAAAGGCAATGGCTCTATTCCTTTGGTAAAAATGGTGATAATCTTATTTTGTGTGCCAGAAGGCAGGAAAAGCTTCAGGAAATAAAGAAAGACATTGAAAGTAAACATGATGTAAGAGTGGATATTTATGAACTTGATGTAACAAAGATACGAAAAAGTTACAGATACAGTAAAGGAAATAATTAAAAATTCAGGAAAATAGATATTCTGATAAATAATGCAGGGCTTGCGCTGGGACTGGAAAAATTTCAGGATTATAATATATCTGATATTGAAAGAATGATTGATACAAATATGAAAAGGACTTCTGTATATAACGAGGGAAGTTATACCAAATATGGTGAAAAAAATAATAAAGGACACATAATAAATATAGGATCGACAGCAGGAATTTATGCTTATGGTGGAGCTGCTGTCTACTGTGCTACAAAGTCTGCTAGTAAAAATTTTTAAGTGACGGAATAAGAATAGATACAATTGATAAAAAGTATTAAAGTAAGTACGCTGCAGCCAGGGAATTGTTGAAAACGGATTTCAGTGAAGTGAGATTTCATGGAGATAAGGAAAAGGCTAAAAAGTTTATGAAGGTATAGAGGCATTAAAACCTGAAGATATAGCAGATATAGCTTTTATATGTGGCAAATCAGCCTGAGCATGTGCAGATATCCGATGTTACAATAATGGCAACAAAAGCAGGCCACAGGATTTAATGTACATAGGGAAAAATAGAAGATAGCAGAGATATATCTTTTACGAATAGATTTTTAATTCAATGTTTATATGAAAAACGGAAGGGGAAAATTTTTAAAAATGGAAAATAACACTGTAAAAATCAATTGCAGAAAAAGAACTGTCAAAAGAATTATTAAAAGAATCTTCATCGAAATATGAACTACCTGATAATTTACTGAAAAAAATAACAGAAATTAGACAATATCTTCATAAAAATCCTGAATTATCAGGTGAAGAATATGAAAACAACGGAATTTATAAAGAAAGTTTTTGACAGAACATGATATAAAAAAATTTCCCTTTGATTTGAAAACAGGAGTTATCGCTGAAATTGGAGAAGGTGAGAAAATAGTTGCGTTGAGATCTGATATTGATGCGCTTCCTATAAAATGAAATGACAGATTATCCGTATAAGTCACAAAAATCCTGAGTAATGCATGCCTGTGGGCATGACTTTCATACAGCTTCACTTTTAGGAGCGGCAGTAGTACTGAAAAACAAAAAGGAAAAAGAGCTTAAGGGTAGGGTAAGGCTTATCTTTTCAGCCAGCTGAAGAAATAAATGCAGGAGCTAAGGAAAGTAATAAAACAAGGAGTTTTAAAGGAAAGTTTTCAGCAATGCAGGTTTTCATAACAAAGCCTGATTTACCGCTAGGAACAATTGAATAAAATCAGGCCTCTTATGGCGGCAGTTGACAGGTTTGAAGTAAAAATCAATGGTACAGGAACTCATGCGGCGGCACTCAAAAATGGAAATGATCCGATAGTGACTGCCAGCCAGATTGTGACATCTATTCAGTCTATCGTGAGCAGATATGTATCTCCCTGTTGACATGGCAATAATCAGTGTAACAAAAATATCAGGTGGGAATACATGGAATGTGATACCTGAAAGCGTAGATAATGGAAGGTACAATGAGAACCTTTCAAGGAATCTGTACAGGAAAGAATAAAAGAAACTCTTTACCCAGGTTATAAAAACTATACTGAAGCTTTTGATCAGAAATATGAAATTTCATGGGGAGATGCATCATCCTTTTGTAGATAATGATAAGATCTCTGGCAGAGTGCGATAGGAAAGAAGCTTCAATATTTGCAGATATTAAAATTCCTGAGATAACAACAGGTGGAGAAGATTTTTCGTTTTATCAGAAGGAAGTGCCTGGACTGTTTGCGTTTATAGGTACAGGCTGCCCTTATGAATGGCATAATCCTGGATTTCAGATAAAAGATGAAGCCTTATATTTTTCAATAAACTACTATGTAGCAGCTGTAGATGTTATGTTGAAAAATAAAGTATACAAATAAGATATGTGAAATTATAGTAAATGAAATAAATATAGTTTATTCATATATATAATTTATGGAATTTGTAAATTTTATATATTTGACTTTTACTACAGTATTCATTATAATAAATTTATAAATCAAAGAAAAGGATTTAAAAACAGAAACAAAAATTAGGAGGAAAGAAAAATGAAAAAGATTTAGAGAAGCGATGTGTCATCATAGGTAAATAAGTTTGTGCTTTAAAATTTCAGGTACAGACTTATGTTGTATTGATAAGAATTTGTACCTGTGATGCTTCTAAATCTTTTATTAAATAAATAGAAAAGCTCTCAGGAAAAACTGGGAGCTTTTTCTGGATTATAGAGTTAAGGTGCAAATAAATTATTAAATAATTATACCAGTGAAATTGACAAAATAATCTACAGAAAATAAAAATGAAAGAGATGGAGGAATAGATTATGATAATAATTTTATTAGTAATGGCAATGACAATACTCATGTGTAGCGTGGAAAAACTGAGAAGGAAGAAAAAGAATGAGGATAAGCTACCCTCAGAAAGTAATTGTTGGACTGGATGATACATTTGCACCGATGGGATTTAAAAAATGAAAAAGGGGAATTAGTAGGATTTGACATTGAACTGGCAAAAGGCTGTAGCAGAAAAACTTAAAATAGAGGTTGAATTTAAGGCAATAAACTGGGATTCAAAAATAATGGATCTGAACAGTGGAAATATAGACCCTGATATGGAATGGACTGACTATAACGCCTGACAGGGCAAAGGAAACAGAAATTTCAAAACCATATATGAGCAATAATCAGATAATAATAGTAAATATTAATTCTCCAATAAAGACTAAAGCAGACCTGAAAAGGGAAAAACTGTAGGGTACAGTCACAGAGCAGCGGAGAAGAAAAAGATTAAAAAGGAAAAATGCAGACAAAGGGATTTAAGGAACTGAAAACATATCTCGCAGTATGATCAGGCATTTCATGGATCTTGGTATAGGAAGACTGGATGCAATAGTTGTGGATGAAGCATATGCAAAATACATAAAAAATACTGAGGAAAAGAGGCAGGAAAAAGAACTTTTACAGAATTTTTAGATGAAAATTTTTGGAATTGAGGAAATGGGAATAGCAGCTAAAAGGAAATAAAAAAATTAATAGAAGCAATAGAAAAGCAATAGATGAATTGAGAAAAGACGGGACATATCAAAAATATATTCAAGATGGTTTAAGGATTAAAAATGTCACCGGTAAATATGTTCATTGAACTGCTGGAAACTTTGCCAGTAGTGTTTTCTCATATGTCTGCTACGGTAGTATTTTCTGTCCCGTTGGGAATACTTGGAGCATTGGCATATACAGGAAAAATAAGGTTGTGAAGAGTATTCTTTCAATATATACATGGGTATTCAGGGGAACTCCCCTGATGCTCCAGCTGTTCATAGTGTATTACGGTATTCCGTTAATAAATTTCTTTGGATATAGATTGAAACTTGATCCATATTCTGCAGCAGTACTGACATTTGTAATAAATTATGCGGCGTATCTGATTGAGATAATGAGAAGTGGGCTGGAAAGCATAGATTTCAGGACAGCATGAAGCTGCAAAAGTTTTAGGATACAGTTACTGGCAGAAAACATTGCATATAATACTCCACAGGCGATAAGAAGAGTTCTTCCGACACTAGGGAGTGAAGCAATTACCCTTATAAAGGATACTTCCTGATTTATGTACTTGCAGTGACGGAGATAATGAAAAGAACAAAAGAACTTGCAAACCAGTATTATAATATAACTCCGATATATGTGCGATTATTATTTATCTTGTGTTGAGTTTGGCTGTAGACAGACTGTTTAAGAATGCAGAAAAGAAAAATAAAATAAGAATTTAGGTGAAAAATATGAAAGAAAAAATAATAGAAGTTATTAATCTGAAAAAACAGTTTGGAAATAACCTTATACTGGATGACATAAATTTTACAATAAATAAAGGTGAGGCAGTTTCTCTGATAGGACCCAGCAGGTGGGAAATCAACAATCTTAAGATGCATTGCAGATCTTGAAACCCTGACTGGCGGGAAAATACTGATAGAAGGACATAATTTACAGGATAAAGGAATTGATAGGAAGAAAATAAAAAGGAACTTTTACTGAAAACAGGAATGATATTCCAGAATTTTAATCTTTTTCCACATATGACGGTGAAGGACAATATTGTAAAAACATTGAGGATAGTAAAAGAAAACAGCTGTGAAAAAGCTGAGGAAATTGCAGAAAAAGTACTGGAAACAGTCGGACTTGCTGATAAGAAAGATAATTTTTCCTAATGAACTGAGCGGAGGTCAGAAACAAAGGGGTTGCAATAGCAAGAGGATTGGCACTGGAGCCAGATATTCTTCTGTTTGATCGAGCCCGACTTCTGCACTGGATCCTGAACTTGTAAAAAGAAGTTCTTGATATAATAAGAAAAGCTGAAAAGGAAAGAAAAAAATGACAATGCTCATTGTAAGTCATGAAATGAAGTTTGTAAGGGAAATATCTGATGAAGTTATAGTAATGGAAAAATGGTAAAATACTTGAAAAAGGTTCTGTAGAAAAAAATATTTGAAAAATCCTGAAACCTCAGAGAGTAAAAGAATTTTTAAATACGATATACTAGAATATGCCTGAAAATCTAGAGATTAGGAAAGGGTATAGTAATATAGGAAAAACAGAGGACAGGAAAGCAATGTGACTAGAAAAAGATAAATTTGTAAAAGTAAAATATACTTACAATAGATACAAATTCAAGATATAATAGTTAAAATTTTGAAAGTAAAAATTTAAGAGGTGAAAAAGGTGTTTATTACAATTAAGAACTTGGTAAAAGAGTATAAACTAAAGCAATCATAGGATTTTAAAAAGCTGTAGACAATGTAGATCTTACAATAGAAAAAGGAGACATCTACGGAATAATGGGACTAGTGGTGCTGGAAAATCAACATTGATAAGACTTATAAACAGACTTGAGGAGCCTACTGAAGGTGAAATATATGTGAGAGCATATTGAAAAGGATGAGAAAAAAGGAGAAAATTTAACTGTAAAAAGAAACATTCTGGATTTTAATCAGAATGAACTGAGAGATTACAGAAAAAACAGGAATGATATTTCAGCATTTTAATCTTCTAAATTCTAGAAATGTAGGGTGGAAATATTGCATTTCTCTAGAAATTTCGGATGGAAAAAGGAAGATATAAATAAGAGGTAGATGAACTCCTTGAGATAGTAGGATTATCAGATAAGAAGGAAAAACTATCCTGAACAGCTTTCAGGGGACAGAAGCAAAGAGTTGCGATAGCAAGAGCTCTGGCAACAATCCGAAAATTTTACTCAGATGAGGCAACAAGTGCCTTGGATCCTAGAACAACAAATTCCATACTGGATTTGTTAAAGATAAATAAAAGATTTGGAATTACAATAATATTAATATCTCATCAGATGGAAGTCATAAGAAAAATATGTAATAAGACAGCAATAATGTCTGATGGAAAAATAGTTGAAGAAGGAACTGTAAAAGGGATATATTTATGCATCCTAAAACAGAATTGGCAAAGGAATTTGTGTCAATATTTCTCATGAAAGTTTTGAAACAGATAGAAAATGCCAACTCTGCAAAAACGTTCAGAAGGCAAAAGATAAAAGCTGAAACTGAAATTTAATGAAGAACAGGCAGACAAGCCATACATTGCTGAAATAATTAAAAGATATGATGCAGAGATAAATATACTAGGTGGTTCCATAGATAAACTGTCAAACACAGTTGTAGGAAATCTGACAATAGAAATTTCTGCTGAAGAGGAAAAATAAAAGACAATAGTAAAAGTGGCTTGAAAATGAATCATCTGGAACTGAGGTGTTATAATGAAATTTGATATAATAAAATTTTTACATTTTGAAACAATGTTGATTCCATTATGGGAAACTGTTTATATGGTGGCAATTAGCAACGCTTGTTTCTTTAATTATAGGACTTCCAATAGGAGTGCTTCTTGTCACTTCTGAGCCTAAAGGAGTAAAGCCTAATAAAACGTTACATAAAAATTCTGGATGTACTGCTTGTAAATATAACAAGGTCAATACCTTTTTGTTATTCTGATAGTTCTTTTAATACCTTTATCAAGACTTCTTATAGGAAAAGTCTTTTGGAAGTGTATCATTTATTGTGCCTCTTTCATTAGGAGCTGCACCATTTGTAGCAAGAATAATTGAAGGAGCATTGAAGGAAGTGGATGAAGGACTTATAGAAGCTTCTAAATCAATGGGAGCAACAACAAATGAAATAATATTTAAGGTAATGATACCGGAAGCCCTTCAGCATTAATTCACGGACTTACTTTTAACAATAATAAGTCTTGTAGGATATTCGGCGATTGCAGGTTCCATCGGTGGAGGTGGACTTGGAAATTCAGCAGTTATAGATGGATATAATGGAGGAAATCCTACATTAATGTGGCAGGCAACAGTAACAATTATTTTACTGGTACAGATTATACAGTTTATAGGAAACAGTATAGTGAACAGAATAAATAGGTTAAGAGGATAACAGTAAAATAATATATTTAATTGGAATAAATTGTTAATTTTATATATATAAAACATAGGAGGATTTTCAAATGAAAATGATATTGGACTTACAGCCGCATTTCTTTTGTAGCTTTGTGAGGAGCAAAAGAAGAAGCTAAAAACTGATCTAAAGGTAACAGAAAAGCCGGTAAAAGTTGAAAAATTAGTAGTAGGCAACACCTGTACCACATCAGGAATTACTGAATTAGTAAAGGATGACTTCAAAGGCAGAAGGTGTAGATTTGGAAAATCGTTACATTTAATGACCACATACAGCCAAATAAATTGTTAGGAACTAAGGAATTAGATGCAATTTCTTCCCGGCATGTACCTAGTGGCAAAGAATTTGGAAAATCAAATAATCTTGATTTAGTGTTCTGTTGGAAGCGTTCATGTTGAACTCAAGTGGGCAGTTTATTCTATATATATAAATGATCTAAAAGATGGGATACTGTATTAATAATTTGAAATGATCCGGCAAATGGAGGAAGGAGCATTAATATTACTTGATAAAGCAGAGTTATAAAATTAAAGGATAATAAAAATTAGATTCAACAATAGCAGATATACATTGAAAATCCCTCAAAAATATCAAATTTACTGCATTAGCACCAGAACAGTTGGCACCAAGACTCTGGGAAGAAGTTACAGCTGCAGTAATTAATGCGAACTTTCGGTTAGACGCTAAAATTATCATTTGAAAAGATGATACAATCCTAGTTGAAGATAAAAGACTCACCTTATGTAAATATAGTTACTGGTTTTAAAAAGGAAGAGAAAAACAAATGAAGATCTAAAAGTTAGTAAAAAGCATTACAAAGAGAAAAAGTTAAAAATATATTGATGAAAAATATACTGGTAGTGTAGTAGTGCATTCTAAATTTAAACTGAAAAATGAATTATCTCAAAATGGAAATACTATTTTAATAATTCTAACTTTCTAAGTATTTTTCTGATTGGATAATTTTTACATTTAATTAGGAATATGTAAAATAAAACTTGACAAAAATGAAAATGTAGTAAAATAACTGAGTAATTAAATTAGAAGTGAACGTTGTTTCACCTTTCCA
>BNJS01000706.1_pt1 | contig 130466 bp, 145 predicted proteins | sample 8540461 | NCBI WGS metagenome assembly BNJS01 (sample SAMD00202454, study PRJDB9452) | human saliva metagenome | isolation source: human saliva | place: Japan
AAGTGCTCAAAGGAAAATCTCAAGAAGTCATTACTCAAGATGTTTATTTTAATAATTATTACGCTAAAGAAAAAATGACTTTAAAAGATGCTGTCAAAAGATAAGTGGTGTTAAAGAAGGATATTTTTGATTGTAAAGATGAACCAAAGACATTTGTAGATCCTAGAGCGGAGAAAGATGCCGGTACTAGACCAATTTTTGATTACACCTGTAAAATAAAAAGATGAGAGAGAATGTATAAAATTCTAAAATGGAGATGTATGGAAATAATTTATGCCAAGTACTAGCTATATCCACAATAGGATTTATTTAGAAACACATTGATGTAGAAAAACCGTTAATCAAAATGATCATTGATGGAACATTTAAACGTACCCACCACCTTTGATATACCAAATTTAGATTGTATATATTTGCCCAAAGGAAAAAAGAAAAAGCAAGTCTGACAACACAAGCTATTTGAGGGAAAATGGACAGAAGGATTTAACAAGGAATTTACCATGATGAACTTAAAGAACCAAACAAGTGCACTAACGTGTATGATAATAGCGACAAATGCCATATTAGCAGGAGGATAATAGAGATAAGTTAGATAAGTTTGGGAAAACTTAAAAGGCTTGTTGTTTCTGATGGATAGATAACCTTCCATATTTTGTCTTTGCAGCATTCCAAAAATAATGAAAACAGAAAAATAGACCCAATAAGCAAAATCCAAAAATATGAAAAGTGGTACACAAGAATCGGGTTTATTGCAATTTCTCATGATCCTAAAAGCAACTGCAGGTTCTACCACAAATGATAATATGCAGAACTGTGATGAATGGCAATGTGTTGATGATTACTACTGAAGGTAGCAGGAAAATTAAAGAATACCATTTGGATGCCCTTTAGTGAAATTTAGGGTCTTCAAGAATTGTATATCTTCTTCACAAAATAAACGCAAGAAGGCATAATACTCTTTAAACACAATGCCGATCAGCAACACCGATCTATATTTTTGTAGCGTGCATCCTGATGCACCGACAGAATTTCCCACCGCACATCATGTTGCCCACGCATCGTCGAATACCGTGCCGTTCCGTGGGCTTCTACTAAACATAACGCCAAACGTCATTCTGCACATCAACGATTCTCATTCTGCAACAAGTCATACTATTACGGATGTACATGAACAAAGTGGTGTTTAATATATTAAGATTACAGTAGTGCATCCTATGCACGATATCTTCACACCGAATGCCATTTCATGCCTGAGGATTTTACCTGTGCAACAAGCCTTACGCTACGAGGACATAAAAAAGTGCGGTTTAATCATGTATGTTGTTAATATTCCCGAACTACGCCAAAACTCACGTTTTCATTTTGCCATAGAACAATGCCTCGTTCTTCCAGCCGATCCATTACATTAGCGCGCTGCTGAAACCTACACGAAAACGCGCTGAATAGCGGAAATTGAGGTCGTGCCGGTGCTGACAACAAATTCCACCACTTCGTCAGAGCTTCATCAATTTCACGGAACGATCGAGATTAGCCTCACTGTCGCTTTCATTCTTTCATCGCCGCCATATCTAAAAATACCATCAATGTAATTAAGCCTGCCGTCGCGCTTTCCACCGTCCACGACACGCACGACCTTCATCATCACTCATGAAGCGCACCGTGAAGTGATTAATCTCGCTGAACCTGCGGAGAATAGAGCATATCGCCTTTGCCTCATCAAGGATTCAGCACCAACCGCATCTTAAAATCGTGCGGAGAGCTCGATTTCGCTGCTGCTGTGCAAACGCAATACGGCTTGGCACGTCTAGCCTGATTGCCGCAATCAAGCATCAACGGACGGGCGTTGAGTGGCTAGAACGAGGTGATTACCGACCGGCGCGCGCCTTTTGCTAAACTCGCGATGAGTTCTTCCACCTGCGTCAATGCTGGCAAACCATGGCTAAACTCAGCACTCATCCACAATTACCACGATGTAATCTGAGTTTTTCTAACGGCGGTGCGAGGGAATCCACGGAATCGGCGCCATGTTAATTGGACCAACTGGAGTATATGCTTCAAGGCATTATATTCATCAGATCATTGAACTTCTTCACTATTGCACGCGCAAAAGCCGACGACACTTTGATAGCGGCATGTTCCATTTCATCTACGCACCAGCGTAGAGCATTCGCGGCTCTCATGTCCGTGACTATCGGGGTCAATAGGTGGAATGTCGTTGTAAATAGAAAGCTCCACCACTTTTGGGTCGATCATGAGTGAATCACTTCTTCCGGTTTTTACACGGTACAGCAAGCTTAAAACTTCATGGTGTTAACCCTGACAGACTTCCGGAACCGGTTGTCCCTAGCATGAGTAAATGTGCATTTTGGCTAAATCCACAACGACCGGTTTGCTGCTAATGTTCTTTTCCCCTAACGCCATCGAAAGCAAGGCTTTGGAATGGCGGAATTCATCGCTGTCTAAGATATCCCGCAATGGCACCATTTGGCGGTGATCGTTTGGCGTTTCAATGCCGATATAAGGTTTGGCGATCACTTCCGCTACACGAATGGCGCGAAACATTAATGCGCGCGCCAAATCCGTATCCAAACTGGTGACTTTAGAGGCTTTCACCCGGATCTAACTCCAGTTCATAACGTGCACCACCGGCCGATTAAGACATCCTTTACTTTAGCCTTGACGTTAAAATTACGTAATTGTTGCTCAATGCGTTGTGAAGTTTCCACAATTTCTTCTTGGGTATATATTTTGTGCTTGTGAATGATGATGTTCTAATAAATCCAAGCTAGGCAATGGGGTCGTGGTTTTTCCAAACGACTACTGTGTTGTTGGAAGGCAGATGCACCAATGAATTGCCATAAGGTTTATAGGCTGTGCTTTCCGCGTCGTGGTATTCAGGTTCTGCACCATTTGCGGAGAGGCTTGCATACTCATGGTTTGTGGTACGCTGTTCCATTTCTGTGAGCGTTGTTGTTCCTGCGCAATAAGTTGGTGAGCTAATGGATTTTCAGGTGCCTGTTCTCCATGTGAAGGTGACTCTTCTCAGGATAAACTAACGAAACTGACGAATCACATCATCTTCGCTAAAAATTAGGCGTGTAAAAATCTGATGCAAAATCGACTCGACCGCACTTTGTGTCTCTGGTTGGCGGTTTGTCTCTGGTCATTGAGCGCGTAGAAACCCGTGTTGCCTGGAGGCGGCACGTTGTTTTGTTGTTGCGCTGACACTCAGCATGAGGCAACGGTTCGGTTGGCTTCAAAAACTCGTGACAGCAAAGGTTTTGCTTTCGGTTTGTGGCGGCGCTGCTGTGAGTGGCGTCGTGTGAAAGTTATCCGCAGATTGGGCAAACCGTTTGTAATCCATGAATAGTAATCGGCGCCGTCGTTAAGGAAGACGTCGGTTGAGGCGACGTTGTCGATGTCTCGATGGCGAGCGGCGCCTGCGGGGGTTTCTGAAAGAAGACGCGGCAGCCGGCATTTCCGCTGCACCGGTTTGTGGCATCACTGCGTTCGTGCATAGTCGCGTTTCCGGTGACTTTCTGTACGGTGGGCCACCGATAAAACGCACGATCAGGCGAATAAAAGAGGCGCCTGAACAGAAGATAAACCCTCATCACGGCAACACCACCGTACAAGGCAAAGCAAGCCGAATTTCACTCCAAACTCGGATATGCAGTTTAACGTTAAGCTTTCTCCGCCCAACACGCCAGCCGGCAAGGTAACTGGCGGTATTGTTGAGCGATAACGCGCAAATCACTGCGTTAAGCCACATAAGAGCAACAAAACCGAAAGAGCGCAATGCCACTTTCGTTCCGCTAGCGATTGAGGCGTTGGGTGCGAAGCAACACAGGGGAATAAAACATAAGCTAAACGGAATAAGATTGCCGATATAGCGACGAAAATAAATCCACAAACCATGCAACCTCGTGCGCCGGCTTTGTTGACGGTTTCTGATGAAAAACCGGAGGTCGCCCATGAGTTGTCTAATGGGCATAGCCCGACCAAGCACTACTAAATAAAGCCCGAAAAGTGCGGTCAATCCGAGCAGTAAATTGCCAAGTAGGTTTTCTCAAAGAAAAATGCGCCATGCGTGTATCATAAGTGAGGGGTTTTACTTTTGAATTAGCGAAAAATTCGTCTGTTTGACTTCTCCATGACCACATAAGTACGGGTATCGTTCACGCCCGGCAAGCGCAGCAGCGTTGTTCCCAGCAATTTGCGGTAAGCCGCCATATCTGCCACGCGTGTTTTTAACAAATAATCAAAATCCCCGGAAACTAGTGGCATTCTTGAATTTTCTTCCAGTTGTTGAACGGATAAATTAAACTCTTCAAACACATCCGGCTTGCCGCGAACTAAGGTAATTTCAACGATCACCAGTAAAGGCGAATCCAGTAGTTCCGATTCAGCAGCGCACGGTATCCCATAATAACACCTTGTTTTCTAAACGTTTTACACGCTCTAAGCACAAAAAAAGTTATGTGATAATCCAACCTTTTTGGACAAATCAATATTAGAGAGATTTTCCATCGCGCTGTAATTCATTTAGGATTTTGATATCGATGGCATCAAATGCTTTTGTGAGTCCATGGCTGACTCGATTGCGATTAACGAGAAAGAGGATGATTTTAGCGTAGCCGGCAGTGAAATTTCTCAGTAAGAAAATCGCGTCATTTACATGGGTTTGTTGCGTATAAACGGTAAATTCTTTCCACCGCACTATGTGCTTTACAAAACCTCAAAATCTGCCTCACAATACCTGTGGCTGATTTGCCTCGTGCAAAATTCCTGACTTTGAAATCAGCTAAGAAGAGACGTTTATGACAACCCCACTTTAAACCTGAGTCTTTCTCCTGCCGGCCTTTGAAAATATGCGCTATGCCTTTGCTTATGGCGCAGACGCCGTGTATGCCGGCCAACCGCGTTACAGCTTATGTGTACGCACACGAATTTAATCACGCCAATTTAAAATCGCATTGATGAAGCTCCATGCGCTCGGCAAAAAGTTCTGGCGTCGTGGTGAACATTGCACCCGCACAATTCCAAGCTCAAAACCTTTTTATTAAGGATTTACAACCGGTTATCGGCAGCGTACTGGATGCGCTGATCGCGTCCGATCCCGGCTTTGATTGTATAGTTGCGTGAACACTTCCCTGACACATTGATATTCACCTTTCCGTACAAGCTTCAATGCAGTGAACTGGGCGACCCGTGAAATTTCTGGAAGCAAATGGGATTAACCCCGCGCCACGTCATCTCGCGAACTGCTCTCGATGAGTTCGCCGAAATCCGCCAAAAGTGCCAGATATTGAACTGGAAATTTTCGCACATGGCGCACTTTTTGCTTTGATATGCGGCCCGGCCGCTGCCTCCTTTCCGGCCATATCAACAAACGCGACCCAAAACCAAGGCACCTGCACGAACGCCCGCCGCTGAATACAAAATGAAGAAGTGCAAAGTGCGGATGACGCGCAATACCGTAGCCGAAATTTGACCCGAGCCAAGCAGATTGAGGGTGAAAACGTCGCTCCAACCTTGGGCGAAGGCGCTGTGACCGATAAAGTTTTCCTCATACACCAGCGCAAAATCCCAATGAGCAAAATGGCTCGTCCTTTGAAGATGAACACGGCACTTACTTCAAGGAACCTCGAGATTTACGCGCAGTGCAACATGTGGGAAAAACTCACCGCACCTCTGGGGTACATTCCTTGCAAAACCAGAAGGTCGTACCAAACTCCTTTCCATTACCGCGCCCGCAATCTGCGTTTCAGGTATATCGCAAAGCCATTGGACGATGCGGCAGCCGGTAAAACCGTTTGATGAAAGCTTTGATGGACACCTTAGTAACTCCTCGCCCACCGTGGTTATACGGAAGGTTTTCTACGTCGCCACACTCATGATGGAATACCAAAATTACGACTACGGTTACTCCATTTCTGACTCTGTCAACAATTTGCTCGCGCGAATTCACCGGCAAACGTAATGAGCAGGGCATGCGCGGAAGTGGCAGTGAAGAATAAATTCTTGCTTGGTGATGAAGTGAAAACAGATGACACCGCAAGGCAAATATCGTGTTTAAAATCAACAAATGCTCAACCGCAAAATGCGGGAAGTCGATGCCGCTTTTGGGCGACGGGCATTTTGTCTTCTTTAGACGTGCCGCAAGACATTCATTTAGACTGCCAGTGCGTTGCTCATGCGAAATTTGGTTGATACCAACACGCAACCCGCACGATGAAAAGAAAGTTAATATTTTGTTAATTATTTGCTTGATATTGTTAATTGTATGTTGTAGTGTAAACACGTCCCAACAAAATGACTCTAAACTTATTAAGCCCTTTACTTCCCTTTGAAAGGGCTCTTTCCCTTGTTTAATCATTGAAACGGAGTCGCCGCACTTTTCGCGGCCTTAATTGCCGTTATTCACATTTCTTCTTAATTTTCGTTATGCGTTGCGCCTGGATTCACAAACATCAATAAACAACTGCTGTGCTTCGCAAAATAAACGAAAATCTTCGATATCACTTTTCCGCAGCAAGCCACACCGTCAAGACATCATTTAGGGGCTAATGTGTTTGACGGCATTTTTCGTCACATAACGGCATAGGCAACGATATTCACGCGTATCAAGTTGATATTCCATGGTTTAAATCAACGATGGCTTAGGATTGTACGCGACGACGAGCACTCGCATGTCGCCGATTTCGCGTAATTTCCGATTCCGACAAATGTTGTTTGCCCAGCTCAAATAACGGTTCTTCCAACGCGATATGTTTGTCGTAACCTGACGCAAAATGATTGATCAATTCCACATCGACATTCTCTCGCTCGCCCGCCAACAAGGCTTGCAACTGTTCAGATAATTTTCGTCCAGCTGCCATGTAGCGTGACGTGCTGTCTTTCTAATTCATCAACGTCTTTTGCGCTTCCGGCACATATTTCACCAAAAAGTGGGAAAAATCTTTTCCTCATCATCATGGTGCAGCGGGCTGACTGATTGAAATAATGAGAATTTGCTGGAACGTCATTTTTCACCGCCTGATTACAACCGTTTTTGCCAAATAATCAGGCAAAATGGTTAGCTGACGACAAAAAGCGTTTCACCTTTGCTAGCGACGGGCATACAACATTTCAATGGGTTCATTCCAACTGGCGAATTTTTGAGGTTCGAGGATTTGCATAGGCTCCTTGAGAGATGAAAGTGCGGCGGAAAAACACGTCAATTTTTCACCGCACTTTTACGGATGATTACAGCTGATTATTTTCTGTTTCTGCAAGTTGTAACGGCGGAACAGGCTTGCCGATTCTCGCATAAAATTCCACCACAAAATCATCGAAGCGATCGTTCATAGTGGCTTGGCGGATTTCTGCCATTAAACGTTGGTAATAACGCAAGTTGTGGATGGTGTTTAGAGCGCGCTCCCGAGGATTTTCGCCGCATTTATCCAAATGATATAAATAGGCTTTTAGTGTAATGCTTACAGGTGTAGCAATCACAGTGCGGATCTAACGGGCTAGCATCGTCTTTGCATTTGGCGTTGCGGATTTTCACAATGCCATCGGTGACGAATACAAATGCCGTTTGCGCATTACGGGTCAGCGCGATCACGAGTCGAACATATCGATGCCGCGGCGTACGCCTTCCACTAAGTCTTCCGGTTTGCCCCGCCCATTAAATAGCGTGGTTTGTCGGCAGGGATTTGCGGGACAAAGTATGTTCCAAAATGCGGTGCATATCTTCTTTCGGTTCGCCCACGTGTTCGACCGCCCACGGCATAGCCGTCGAAGCCGATGTTCACCAAACCTTCCAAGGATACTTTGCGTAATTCTTCAGAGTGCCACCTTGGATAATGCCGAATAAGGCATTTTTGTTGCCCTAACTCATCAAAACGGTTGCGACTGCGTTGTGCCCAACGTAAAGACATTTCCCATGGATTTTTTGCGTAGTCAAACGTTGCAGGGTAAGGTGTAGCATTCATCGAAAAATCATCACGATGTCAGGAACCCAAATCATATTGGATTTCCGCGATTTTTCCGGTGATAAGAAAAATGCGTTCGCCGTTGATTGGGATTTTTGAGATTTTCACGCCTTCTTCGGTAATTTTGCGTAATTTGCCCAAACTCGAAACACTTGGAAACCGCCGGAATCGGTTAAAATCGGTCTGATGCCATTGCATAAAATCGTGCAAATCGCCGTGTTTACGCATGACTTTCTTGTCCCGGGCGAAGCCATAAATGGAACGTGTTACTCAGGGAGGGATTTCTAGCACCGGTCGCACGAACTTCTTCCGGTGTCATGCCTTTACTGTGCCATAAGTGCCTACCGGCATAAACGCCGGGGTTTCAACGGTAAACGTGCCTGTGGGCGTTCAAATACCAAAGCGACCACGACGGGCGCTGCCACTGGTTTTATCTAATTCATGCTTCATTTAATTTCCTCAACGAGATAAACAGTTCGAAGGTTTTTAGTCAATAAAAAGCCTGTTTAAATATACAGGCTTCATGATATACTTTCCACAATGCTCTTTTTGAGCAGAGGCGGATCTGTGAAAAATCGAGTCCGCCAGTCGCACCTGACGGGCTGTTTAGCGAGATCTCAATGTTTTACAACATCTAATTAGGATAAAAACTATATTAAATACTGTGAAATTAATCATCGTTATTCTGCTTTTGCCTGCTATTAAGAGGCTAGCACTGGCACAGATTTACGGATTCAAGGAATGGTTCCCGCCATTCCTTGTATTGCAGGCGCTGACTTAAAATAAAGTCAATTTCTATTCCATTCCCTTCACATGCGGATTTTTGCTGATAAACATGGCGTCGCCATAACTGACGATAGCGATTTTCCACCGCACTTTTATACGCATTCATCGTATGGCGAAATCCGGCGAACGCAGAAACCAACATAATCAACGTGCTTTCCGGCAAATGGAAGTTCGTAATTAAACAATCCACCACGCGGAACGGTTTGCCGGATAAATGAAAATAGACGTGTCGGAAAAATACGGTTCAATTCAACATCGCAGCGTTGTTTTTCTTCCGCCGCTAATGCAGCACTTTCAATGGAACGCACGGAAGTTGTTCCCACAGCAATCACGCGTTTGCCGGCTTTCTTGGTGGCTAAAATAGCATCACAAACCTCTTGCGGCACTTCCACGTATTCCGCGTGCATGACATGATCTTCAATGTTTTCAACACGCACCGGTTGGAACGTTCCGCGCCCACATGCAAGGTCACAAAAGCGAAATTGACACTTTTTCTTTCAGTTTTGCCAAAAGTTCATCATCAAAAATGCAAACCGGCTGTCGGTGCGGCAACTGCCCCAGGCACTGTTATAAACGGTTTGATAACGCTCTTGATCCGCTTCTTCGTCAGGACGATCAATATAGGCGGCAAAGGCATATGCCCGATTTGCTGTAAAACGTCAAAAAGTGCGGTCTGTTTTTCAGCGATTTCAATTTCAAATAAACTGCCTTGGCGACCGATCGTCGTGGCTTTTACACCGTTGCCTTCGCCTAATTTATCTTCACCTAAAATCAGTTCAGCCCCTTCTTTTCGGCGCTTTAGAGGCGCGAACATGGGCAAGAAAAACGGATTCGCTTAACACGCGTTCCACCAAGACTTCTATTTTTCCGCCACTGATTTTGCGCCCGAACATCCGCGCAGGAATAACACGGGTATTATTGAAGATCATCAAATCGCCCGGATGAATCAAATCCAATACATCAGCAAAAGTGCGGTGGGGAAAATGTTCCCATTTTTCGCCATTCAACTGCAATAAACGGCTGGCACTTCGCTCTGTTTTAGGGTAACGGGCGAAATCAACTCATCAGGTAAATCAAAAAGTAAAAATCGGCAACACGCATAACTGGAACATTTGGTTTGATAAAAAGAGGGCGACAGTCTAGTGCGAATTGGGGAGAATCTCAAGGGAAAATTACCGCAAACCTACCTACCTCTCACTACCATCGCATCACGACATAAGATTCTTGATGAAGATCATCGTTTTGGCATTTTTAGAAAATGCCCTCATCACAAAGCAATAAGCACGCCAAAATAGCGCCACTTAAAATAGCCGCATTTCATCATGTGGCGATGATGTAATAGCAACAGGAAACATATGCAGAGCATTGAATTACGCATAAAAGGCAAAGTGCAAGGCGTGGGATTTCGTCCCTTCGTCTGGTTATTGGCGAATCAATACGGATTACGCGGCGATGTCAACAACGACGGGCAAGGCGTACTCATCCGCCTGCTGTGAACCAACAGAGCAACAACTACAACAATTCCTGCATGATCTGCAAACACAGCTGCCTCCGCTTGCGCTGATATTACTGACATTCAGCAGCATGAAAACACGTGGGAAAATCCACCGCACTTTGAAGGCTTTGAAATCCGTGAAAGCGAAAACAACGCCATGGATACCCAAATCGTGCCAGATGCCGCCACTTGCCCTGCCTGTTTGAAGGATTTATTTGACCCGAGCAATCGGCGCTATCACTACCCTTTTACGAACTGTACCCACTGCGGTCCGCGTTTTACGATTGTTGTGCCATTCCCTACGATCGCAAAAACACGTCCATGACTGATTTTCCCTCTGTCCTGATTGCGCAGAAGAATATAAAAATCCTGCCGACCGTCGTTTTCACGCGCAACCGAACGCCTGTGCCGTGTGCGGCCCTCATGTTTGGTTGCAATCAAGAAGGCGCGCTTATCGAGTGAAAAACACCGATAAAAACCACCGCACTTTTTCTTTGCGGCAAGGCAAGATCGTTGCAGTAAAGGCATCGGTGCTTTTTCATCTTGCCTGTGATGCAACCCAGGCTCATGCCAGTGCAATTACTGCGCGATCCCGCAAACACCGCCTGACCAAACCCTTGGCGGTGATGGTACCGGATGTGTCTTTTAAAGGATCTCACGGAAACAGAAATCAGATTACTCACTAGCACGGCTGCCGCCGTATTGGTTATTGGCAAAACACAAAGTCCCCCTGCATTAGCGGAACAAATTGCACCACAACTCAATGAAATTGGCGTGATGTTGCCAAGCAACCGTTACAGCATTTATTATTGAAAGAAGTGAATCGCCCATTAGTGATGACCTCTCGCCAACCCCAGCGGACAACCGCCGGTATTGATAATCAAAGTGCGGTGGAATATTTAAAGTGATTTGGCGGATTATTTCCTCTGCCACAATCGCGACATTTTGCAACGCGCGCTGACGATTCCTTAGTGCGCGCGCGTTTGATGGTGTGGAAACCTTTGCGTCGCGCAAGGCGGCTGTGCCTGACGAAACCCCTGTTGGATCAGCACAGCGCGCACAATGTGCTGGCATTGGGGTCTGATTTAAAAACACGTTCTGTTTGTACTGCCAAAATAAAGCCATCGTCAGCCAAACACATTGGCGACACCTCGAACGAAAAAAAGTGCGGTCGCAATTAGAAGCGAACATCGCCCTTCTGGCAAATCTACCAATTCAAACCGGAACTTATCGCCATTGATGCTCACGCCGGTTATTTCGCCCATGAAGTAGGAAAACGCTTGGCTAGCACAACATCAAATCCCTTATGTAGAAGTGCTCCACCACCACGCCCACATTGTCAGCGTGCATGGCAGAACATCATTGCCATGAACAGGTTATCGGCTGGCGTTAGACGGTATCGGCATGGGTGAAAAACGGACAACTTTGGGGTGGAGAATGTCTGTTGGTCGATGAAAAACACTGCCATTATTTAGGTGGGTCTACCTGCGGTGGCGTTGCCGGGGCGATCTTGCCGCCAAAAACAACCTTGGCGCAACTGGTTAGTCGCATTTGCACCAATTCGTGCCAAATTGGCAAGAAATCGCCGCCCAAACCTGCGCCGACTATGACTGGCACTAGCGCTCGCTACCATTGAGCGCAATCTCAATAGCCCACGAATTTCCTCTGCTGGTCGCTTTATTTGATGCAGTAGCCTTTGGCTTAGGCGTAACACCGCCATCAACTGAGCTGGGAAGGCGAAGCTGCTTGCCAATTAGAAGTGCTTGCCTCTCAATCCGTGCTCGCCAGTTTGCCATCGATAAAAATTGAGCTTCCAACCTCAATGCCACTTAACACTGAAAAATAAATTAGATCTTGCCCTATTTCTGGCAAGCCCATGGATTACGCTCGATTCTTCCAACGCCGACAAAGCCTTTATTTTTCACTATGCGTTAGTAGAAGGCTTCGCCCAATTGGCTCGCCAACAGGCTCAGCACCACCACTGCAAAACAATCGTGCTTTCCGGTGGCGCGGCATAACCAATTATTACGGCGATTGATAAAAGAACAGCTATGGTTAAGGTATTGAGTGCGCTCAGTTTGCCTGATGGGAGATGGCGGATTGAGTTTAGGACAGGCGGTCATCGCAAGTCAGTTCAATCTCTATTTTTGCAGTTCGATGAAAGTGCGTCGGTTTTTCCAAACGTTTTATGGATTATCATTTGCTATACTGAACGCATCACTATCTATACCAACGGAGGCTTCCTATGCTTAATAAAGATACCCAACTCTGTATGTCTCTGTCCGGTCGTCCCGGCAACTTCGGCACCACATTTCAATTATCTTTATCAAAAACTCGGCTTGAATTTCATTTACAAAGCCTTCACCACCGATGACATCGAACACGCCGTCAAAGCTGTATCTGCGCGTTGGGTATTCGTGGAAGTGCAGTGTCTATGCCGTTCAAAGAAAGTTGTATGCCGTTTTTAGACGAAATCTCGCATTCCGCATCAAGCCATTGAATCAGTCAATACCATCGTCAATGACAATGGTGTTTTAGCGCCTACAACACCGACTACATTGCCATTGTTAAAGCTTATCGAAAAATACCAATTGAATAAGAACGATCGCGTGATCGTGCACGGCAGCGGTGGCATGGCAAAAAGCGGTCGTGCGGCATTTAAACATTCAGGCTTTGAAAAACTCAACGTCTTTCGCCCGCAACGAAAAACAGGCAACTATTTAGCCGCACTTTATGGCTACGATTACATATCTCCCTCGACAATCAAACCGCCGACATACTCATTAATGTCACGCCAATCGGCATGAAAGGGGTAAGAGGCATTCGATCTCGCTTTCCCAGAAACCATGATCCGTCAAGCCAAAACGCGTTTGATGTGGTTGCTCAACTGCCGACACACCATTAATCAAAACCGCCCATGCCTTAGGGTAAACAAACCATCTCCGGCGCGGAAGTGATTGTGTTGACAAGCCGTTGAACAATTTGAACTCTACACCGGCAAAAGACCGTTGAAGCACTTATCGCCGAGCAGCAGACTATGCGAGGAAAAATGCGTAAAAGTGCGGTGGGTTTTGAGCGTGTTTTTAAATATCTTGCTAGAGCACGTTTCATAACCTGTGCCTTTAATCTCAAAAGTTACAGCACACGAGGGGGCGCGTGCGCTATCGGACTAGGAATAGTGAGCTATCAGAAGATAAATAAGGAATAAACTATGATTATAATGAGAAGAAATGTAAAAATCTTAACCAACATAATAATTACAGCATATATAACATAGTTAATGTTATTTTTACCTATTATATCAATGACAAGTATATTATTAGGAGGGTTACAGCATTTCACCACTTAAAATCAATAAATCATGTAAGTTTATTATCATCTTTTTACGGTAACGGATTTTGCATCAATATCATTATCTTGGTTTATATTTATTTTTACATATGGTTCCGCTCATCTGTCTTTTCATTTATGAATATTTATATTTTCAGAAGAAAATAATAGAATAAACAAAAATCTAACCTATTGATAATCAATTACATTCTAAACATTGTAACATTTTTGTTTCTTTCATGCACTACTGTATATATAAAAGCAAAGAAAACAATTACTATTTATTCTACCATGTTTGCAATCAGTTTTAATACATATACTTGGGATACCTATCATATTCAATCTATATCATATTAGTTCATTAATATTTCGCATCCTAACTCATATAGCAATTTTAATATACACAATAATGTTTATATTTATACCTTTTATTTTATATAGCTCTATAACCATACAGATAATTATATTTATTTATAATGATTTTAATGATATTTTTAGTGTATTAGGCAATTTTATAACTATAGATATAAAGGATCGAAACTTTAAAGACATCTGCCTGTACCCTTTTCTCAATGACATTGACAATCTTTTCATAACATTACTCCAATTATTCGAAACCAATTTTAGCTATACATTATTTTCTATTTTTGGTGCATGATGAAAACAATCCAAACCTTACATTATAGATTCAAATTTATTTCAAAACAAGGGACGCTAAGAAATCTAGTTAAGGAAACTAATATTTATTGTGTGAAATTTAATGTTTAATTCTGGAGAAAAATATATCTTTACTGAAGATAACAAGGCACCTCAACAGAACTTAAAGTATTATGAAATATCAAACAAAAATATTGAACTATATCAGGTGACGTTAAAATGTGAAGAAAAACAGCAGCAAAGAAAAATGATGACTTTATCCTAAATTATCGCCCTGATAGCGCCAGCGTCCACACTGAGTGCTGGTCCCAGCGTGGATGCTTGAACCATCATGAGATAAAGAATCGTAGCGTGCAAACTGTTTGCACGAAATCGTGAATACCTGGAAAGAGTTAAATAACGTTCCGCGCGTGTGTAGTCGCATCAAGATGCAGCTACGCACTACATTCGACAAATCCGTCGGTTGATGCAATTTATCCCGTTGGACTTTGCTGGATTCATGTTTTGTTGCTCCTCTCCAGTACCAATATGATCATAGTTTGACTCTTCGTAGTGACAGGGCTTTATGCCCGTCCGATAATCTGATGATATAAATAAGTGACAGACATAAAGTCTGTCCCTACCAACAAAAATCTAGAAGTGCGGTTGAAATCTCAAAACGTTTTTCACCGCAAAACAATCCAAAATCCCACCGCACTTTTATCCATCACGTTTCAAATAAAAAGTCCCTGCATAAATTGCCCGAACGTCTTGGCATTTTTAGGAAAATTTCGCTTTGTTTGAGCCACGTAGTGGCGTTGAGTTCCGAAATGCAATCAAAGAGAGAACAGCAATTTATCTGGTGTGGTCTTTACTACTTTCCTGCACAAGCAAGAAAGTAGAACAACAATTTAACAAATCCTCGCAACGGCTCATTCATCGGTAAATCCAACAACCGTGACTGCCCGAAACTGCCTAACAATCTACCTTTTTATCCGTCGTCACTTCGCCAATCACGGCGGCATTTTGCCAATCTCGTGGGAAATGAAGTGCGGTCGAATTTCGGGTGTTTTTTCAGGAGAGGCGATGATCACAATTTGCCCTTCGTTAGCAAAGCTTTGAGCTTCCAGTCCAAAGCAATTGCAAATGCCGCGTACTTCAGAACGGATAGGTAAAATCGTCTTCGTTGATTTGCATGCCTAATTGTTGGGCTGCGGCAAATTCGTGCAACACTGCATTCACACCCGCCACGGGTGGCATCACGTACCGCTTTTACGCCCTCAATCGGGCGCAATAAATCGATGATTGGCGGCAAGAACCGCGCAGTCGCTTTTTGAGATCTGTTTTGAACTCTAGGCTTTCACGCAAGTTGAGAATGGTCGCGCCGTGTTCGACAATCGTGCCGCTGACAATAATCTTGTCGCCCGCGTCAATACGGTGCATCCCCCAATCGATGCCTTGCGGAATGACACCGATGCCGCTGGTGTTAATGAAGATTTTATCCACCGCACCTTTTTGCGACCACTTTGGTGTCGCCCGTCACCACTTTCACACCGGCAGCGTGGCAGGCTCGCCATAGCTTGAATGATGTCTTTGAGTTCGGCTAAGGGCAGCCTCTTCTAAAATAAAACCGCAAGAGAGATATTTCGGCACGGCGCCACACACGCCACATCATTTAACGTGCCGCACACGGCAAGTTTGCCGGATATTGCCACCGGGGAAGAAAAATCGGGTCGATAACGAAACTGTCGGTACTAAAAAGAAAGCTGTTCCCTTAGTGCCATGAGCGCTGCTAAGGGCAAACGGGCTTGGTCTTCCCTTGCGCAAGAATAGGGATTATCAAAGGCTTCGACGAAATAATCCTGAATGAGTTTTTTTGCATAGCACCGCCGCCGTTGCCGTGCGCCATGGTGATGAAATCTGTCATTATTCTCTCCGATATTGATAGTAGGCGGCGCACGCCCCTTCCGAGGATACCATCAACGCGCCATAGAGCATTGTCCGGGTTACATTGCGTACCAAATAACGGGCAATCTGAAGGTTTACATTTGCCGGTGAGCACGTCGCCGCAACGAGAATTCGGGTCGTCCGCCACTTGTTGTGGCTGGCTGTGGAAATACACTTCCGCATCAAAGCGTTTATAAGCGTCGGTCGTTCTACACCCGACTCTTCACTTTCACCTAGCCACGCCATTCGCTGGATTTTTCAGTTGGAACACTTCACGCATGGCTTGTTGCGCCAATAAAATTTCCTTCGGAATGCACGATACGTTTATATTGATTTTCACATTTCGCAACGCCCGTCCACAAATTGCTGCACCAACATCACGATGGCTGCAAAATGTCTAACGGCTCAAAACCTGTGATGACGAAAGGTTTGTGGTATTTATCCACGATGGATTGATAAGGTGAGGTGCCGATCACCATACTCACATGACCCCGGCGCAAGGAAGCCATCAATTTTTACATAATCTTGTGATGCAAACTATGTAGCGTTGGAATGATGGTAATGTTTTGGCAGACCACCCAGAAATTCTGAATATTTAATTTATTCGCCTGTTGCAAAGTCACCGCCGCACTCGGCATGGTGGTTTTCAAAACCAAGAGAGAAAGAACACCACTTTTTGTCCGGATTGTTCACCGCGATATTCATCGCATCCAACGGTGAATACACGATTCGCACGTCGGCACCTTTTCGCTTTGGCTTCCAACAAGGAACCACGCGCTCCTTTCACGCGCATGGCATCGCAAGGTGCAGAAAATCACGCCAGGCTTTTGCGCAATTTCAATGCACACATCAATGCGTCCCATCGGCAAGACACATACAGGGCAACCGGGACCATGGATAAATTCAATGCTCTTCGGCAACAAACGATCTAAACCGAATTTAAAAATGGTATGCGTATGCCCACCGCAAACTTCCATTAAATAGAGCGGATTTTCTCGCCGTATATTGCGGCAATTTCGCCATTAATTCATTGAGGCGGTTAACTAAACTTTTTCGCTAATTTCGGAGCACGAAACTCATCAATAAACCGTATTTTGTTCCACAATCCTTATTGAGCCTGTAACCAATCCAACCAAGCCTTTTTAAGCCCTCGCCTGTAGTGGCGGAAAGTTGAATCACTTCAATTTGCGGGTTTACTTGTTTGGCGTAAGCGATACATTTTTCCACATCAAAATTAAGGTATGGCAATAAATCGACTTTATTTAAAATCATTAACTTAGACGCCGCAAACATGTGCGGGTATTTTCAGCGGTTTGTCTTCACCTTCGGTGACTAGACAAAATCACCACTTTGGCTTTTTCGCCCAAATCAAATTCAGACGGACAAACCAGATACCCACGTTTTCAATAAACAGTAGGCTGTCTTGTTTCGGCTCAAGTTTGAACAACGCATCATTGATCATTTGGGCATCTAAATGGCACCCTTTGCCGGTATTGACTTGAATGGCGGCGACACCGGTAGCACGAATACGATCCGCATCATTTTCCGTTTGTTGATCGCCTTCGATCACATAACAAGTGCGGTCATTTTTCAGCGCGTTTAACGTGGTGGTGAGCAAGGTGGTTTTACCGGAACCCGGGCTGGACACCAAATTCAGTGCAAGAATATGTTGTTGCTGGAAAAGAAAGCGGTTGTGCGCCGCAATTTGATTATTTTTACCCTAACACGTCCTGTTCTCACTTTTTAACAGGCGTTTTTGCGTTTCACTGGCTTGGGAAGCCGATTCTACCGAGTGAAATTTGAAATGAGAAAAGTTCGGATTTTTGACCGCACTTTGTGTGCCGTCATGGTCATGATGAGAGTGTGCTACCTCACCGATTCTGACTTGTTCAGGATGTCCACAACCACAAGTTGTACACATAATATTGCCCCTTAACTATCTGGTTACAAAAAACCCCGTTAGGGTAGCACAACCTTTGATTTTTCGGGTTGATTGAGATCATAAAGTCAGAACATCATCGGCCAATTCAGCCGTAAATCCTTGATGATGAGAGGCTACCAACATAGGCAGCGACAGCTCACGCAAAAGTGCGGTCAATTTTTCCGTATTTTTACGATCCAATCCATTCGTCGGTTCGTCTAACAGTCAACATTTTTCGGTTGCATCGCTAACACGCCTGCCAATGCCGTGAAATTTTTCCCCGCCGGACAACGTATGTACGGTGCGATCCTGCAAATGAGCAATCCCTAAGCGTTCCAGTTGCTGTAGCCACCGTCATACGCCTGTTGGTGAGATAAGCCTTTGATTTAACGGCCCGAAGGCAACATCGTCCAACACAGTGGGCCCAAACAGTTGATCATCGGCGTGCTGAAAACAAAGCCCTACGGGCCCACGAAAAAGGTGCAAAATCTTTTTCTTCCCGACACAACTGTCCCGAATAGACGAACCTCACCGCGAGCAACAGGCACAAAGCCCAACAAAGCCAACAGTAAGGTGGTTTTTCCTGTGCCGATTTCACGCTCAGCAAAAAGCGTTGTCCCTGCTTCAATTTGAAAAAGACAGATTGTCGATAATCTGCCGTTCTCCTCGTTTAATTTGCAATCCGTTGACTTGTAAAACCGTCATTTTTCCCCACTTAAATTTGTCTTTTTCACCAAAGCGAAAGTCACGACATTTGAGCGCGATTTGCGCTGTCTCGGCTTTGAGTAAAGCGTGCACCAGTAACAGCGCGACCCGTTGTGCGGTAACATACAACGTTCGGCGATTTAATCCGGCACGATACCCTCGCGCACGCATCGCCAAATCCATTTTCTGTTGTAATTCGCCTAACAGCGCAATATAGCGCACCGTCAATACAAACAGCCAAATCAGCTGGGCGGCAACGGCAATTTTCCGATGGCTTGTACCAATACTGCATCATTCATTTTCCATAACAGTAGCCATAAAGAAAACAGCAAGAGGTTCATGCGTAAGCTAATTAACAGCGCCGTTTCCATGCCCTCGGGATTAAGTTCAACACCATCAGCGCCGATACGCCAACTTAAGGTTGCCCAAAGCAATAAAGTAAAAATGTTGAATACCAGCCAGCGTTTTAGATAAGGAAAATAAGGATCTCGACTACGATAAATCAAGACCACCAATAAGATTAAGGTGATTCCGTTTTAACCATAGCAACAAAGAAGGTTGAGATAAGGCACTGATCACCAAGCTCCAAAGGAATAGGTAAATCAGGCGCAAGTGAGGTGTAGCAAAAGTGCGGTGGGAAAAACGCTGAAAAACGGGCTCATTGTGTGCACCGTTTGGTATCGTCAACGTTCAGTGACGTGCCAATAGATTGTAATGCACTCGGGTACATTTTGCTGAGGAGAGAAATCACGCCGTAGCTGATAATGCCGTCTAACACGAATACCGGTAAATGTGACAACAGCAATAAGGCGATTAAATCCTGATAATGTTTGCCGCCATCTAACGCTAAGACGAGAGGGGCTAATGTACCGGCGCCACCGACACCAATAATGCCTGCACCCAAGCCGGTAAACAGTTTTGCTATAGCTCCCATATCCGGCTTTAAATAACCACGCACAAATAATGCGCCGCGACCGCCGGCAATGCCATGACACATAAATTCACGCCCAATACGGCAAAGCCACCGAAGGAAAAAGAAACAGCACCTGTAACAACAAGGCAATAAGAAAAGCCGGGAAGACTGCCCAGCCAAGAAATAAACCCGCCATGCCATTTAAAAATCAAGTGAACGCTGCCGATGCCCACGGAACATGAATGGTGCCCTGCAACGAAAAATGCCGCAGCAAACAACGCCGTTAGAGGCAAACGTTCACTTTCTAAACGACGTAATCCGACAGCCAACCCCCAACTCACAGCGAAAAACAACGCCGCTAATAACACCGGCGTATGCAATACGCCTTCCGACAAATGCATGATTAACGCCCTTTTTCTTAATTTACGGGCGCTTAACCAAGCGGCAATGCCCGCAATGCCGACGATGCAACCAATGCCACCTAAAATATCGTGCAGGTAAATTGTCGCGTAACTGCGCAATATCACCCCCGCAACGGTAACAACAGGCTTTCATCGCTTGCTTGCGTTGGCGTATTTGGTATTGCGGTGATGCGATCTGCCACCACTGCCGCCCGATGTCCCTCTTCCCCGTCGACCACCACTTTCAAGGCGACTTTAGGTTCAACCACTAACGGAAAGCGGTGCCAAATCCACGGTTGTCGGTTTTCCCCGTCATCAATGGCTGATTTTCCCCATTGCGTGCAAAACTTCCATAGGTTTCCGCAGCGAGGTCATATCGGAACAATAGGATCCGTCACAGTTTGCCCATCATACTGGGCGAACACATAAAGCGTGCGCCACGCGCATGAGGAGCAACCAACAAGGGGAAAAAGTGCGGTCAGAATACGCAACGTCATGCGATTACTCGGCATCAAAGGTAGCATATATTCCACTGAGCGCTATCAATCCGGATTGTCTTTGACGTTTTCTCAAATTCAGCCCAAACTTTGTTGTAACCTGCTTGGGTATAAAATTCAGCGATACCTTTGTCGTTGGTTAAAGTTGAACGGCGTACCATCTTCGATCCCACTTTTCAATGTCTTTCACCGGTTTACCTTTTATGCTAACACTAAAATTTGCAATGGTTTTCCGGCTTTGGGTTTGCGCTTTTGTGGCACTAATTCATATTCCATGCCGTGCGCTTCATCGCTTGTCCGTCCCAGTGTAATCACGGCTTACCGAATTTCACCGGATTCACTAGAAGATTCGCTGTCGGTTCTTGTTGTTTGGTTTTCGCTATTTGCCGCTTGGCAATTTTAACCAAACACCGTTATCAAACAGAGTAAAGCACTCTGTGAGGCTTTCTCCGCATTGAGATAAGCTCTCTTGTCTTTAAAATTGATAGGTTGCGTTTAGTAGATATTGCGCTTTAGTATCCAGCAACTTAACCGCTGGTAACTTTTTGTTCAGGGAGTAAGCTTCTGTCTGTTCAGGCTGAATTTCACCAGTATATTGCCGCAGCATTTGCGTCTTTAACGGGCTCTAACCAAACGTTATGGGCGTTAGCAAGGGATGCAGCAAAAGTGTGGGTACAAATTACGCTTGTTTTAGATTTCATTTGATGTCCCTTTTATCATTAAGTTTGACTCATGATAAAATATGGAGCTACTTCTAGAATCAGCGTAGAAAACAGAAAAATGAGAGAGATAGGTAAGAAAATATCGTCCGCGTACGATGACACCCGTACGCGGAGAAGTGATTAATTAATTCTGCCAACATGGCAACGATCATCGTCGAAGATTGTTTCGCCGCCAACGGAGAATTTTCAAAGGACATATTCGCTTTGCCATCCCCCGCATCAGAAATCGTCGCGAACCACCACAAAGGCACATTAAAACGCGTGACAAACTTTGCGCAATCGCGGTAGCTTCCACTTTCCACGGCAATCACTGGAAATCTTGTCGATCGTGCCAACCGTTCACCACCTTGAATAAACTGTCGACGGAACAAATCAAACCACGTTTCACGTGTTGCCCTTAATCGCGTGGCAACGCACTCGACCAGCTCGACAAGTTTGGTATCGGACACAAAACTAGCTGACATGCGGGTAATTGCGCTTTGGCACAACCGAGCCGTCATCCGCATCATGATATTGGGTTTCAGTGAAACAATCACATCGCCGACTGTTCAAACCCTTCCGCTACGCCACCGGCAGAGCCGGTGTTAATGATCCCTGGATCGGCTGAGTTAATGGCCGTTGTTCCCATGGCGCTGCAACTTTCTGCGATAATGATTGCACACAAGGCAACCTGTTTTCCTTGAATGTTGCCTTCTATAAATGTGCGGACACCAATTTTGTCACGATCTTTATCCGTCATTAAATTGACTAAAATTTCTACTTCTGCGCCATTGCGCCAACAATCCCGATTTTCATAACTATCCTTTTGTACTGGTTTGCTATTGTTTTTGTTAATTAAAATCTAATACCGCGAGGGCATAATCGTCATTATATAAGGTGCTCGCGGTCAGCACATATTTGCTGTCAATAATGACATAAGGAAAGGTAAACACGCCGTAATCTTCGGTTAAACGTATTGCCTCATCCACCTGTTGTTTATTCCGTTTGAAGAATAGGGTTTGTACGAGTTTCGTCAATGCCCTTGTCGCCCAAGCCGCCAACAGATTGTCCAGCTGAGAGAGTTTCGTATATTGGCTCAGCGGTTTCAAACATCAAGGCGAGGAAACGATTATCAGCATTTAACGCTGGTGCAACCATAAAACCGTCGCAGAAAAACGGGTTTCGCGGTTGCCACCGGATATTCGGTTAATACCACGCGATCGCGTTAATTTGATCTATAAAGTTCAAGAATGTCTTGGGCAGAAGAGCAAACACGACGACAATCGTAATCAAAAAGAATTGAATCGGAATGCGATGATCTTTCTGAGGCGGCAGCGTGATCGGTTCTTGGTAAGAAAAATAGTCTTTGCCTTCCTTCTAAAACTAGAGCTGGCTGGCTTCATCTACTGCAGACAGATGAGACACGCTTTCTTTGCGCAACGGCAAATCCGCTGATAAAGAATAAAGACGATGAGCAATCAGCCTTGACATCACGTGCCTAACTTTCCAAGGGTTCAATATAATCCACAACAGCTGAACGATCGCGATTGCCACGAAACTCATTAATGTCGAGTTTATAGGCGAATCTTGCCGTTTTTACAGATAAATCAGTAATAGCGTGTATCCACGTTAAACGCGATAGCATCCAATAGGTCCGCCCAGTTTGGGTTCCACCATCATTTTCAAGTGTCGCCCACTAAGCGTTGTTGCAGAATTTTAAATTGCCGTCGAACAAAGGGTTCGGGGAATGCTCGTCCCGCGCCGCCTGACGCAAACGTTTCTGCCGTCGCCAAGTTTAACAAGTTCGCATTTAATTCGCCGTCAGTCCAAATCGTGCCTTGTAATTGGTCTTCCACCAATAATTCACTGACCGTCTGGTTAAAAATCTGACGAAAATCGTCAAAGCGGCTTTCTTGAATACTCAATCCTGCCGCCATGGCATGCCCACCAAACTTTGTGGATCAAATCGGGATGCTGAATAAACCCTGCTCCAACACATCGCGAATATGCACCCTGGGATGGAGCGGGCAGAACCCTTTAAGATGCCTGCTTGATCTTGAGCAAATGCAATTACCGGGCGATGGAATTGATCTTTAATGCGTGAGGCGAGAATCCCTAGCACGCCTTGGTGCCAATCCGATTGATACAACACGATAGCGTAGGGGATTTCTGTTTCAAGTGCGGTGGCATTTGCAAACAAATTTTTGGCAGATGGTTAAGGCTTCTAACTTCATGCTCTTTGCTCAATTTCTTTGCGCGTTGATTTAACCCATCCAGCTCTAATGCCAACGCGCGAGCCGTTTCCATGTTTTCGGCGATCAAAAGCTCTACGCCCACGGACATATTATCCAGCCGTCCCGCTGCATTTAAACGTGGGCCAATGGAAAAGCCTAAATCCGCCGCCACAAAACGGGTGACATCCCGCTTCGCCACTTCCGCCAAGGCACGAATGCCGCAACGACAACGTTCAGCGCGAATACGGGCAATGCCTTGATAAACTAAAATGCGGTTATTTTGATCCAATGGCACCATCGGATACCGTGCCTAACGCCAGCAAATCTAACAACCCGTGAAAATTCGGCTGATTTTTGGCATCAACAGACCAACTTCGCGGAATTTTGCCTGCAAGGCAAGCAGCAGAGATAAAAAGTAACGCCCACACCCAGCCCAGATGTGACGAGGAAACCGCAATGCGCCAAATTCGGATTCACAATCGCATCAGCATTCGGCAGCGTTTCCGGTGGCAAGTGGTGATCAGTCACGATCACTTTCACCTGCGCCTTTAAAATGCCACCCTCATGGGAAGAAACGCGTTAGTCTTACGGTCATTAACAACTCAACGCCTAAAGCCAAAGCGCTTTGCCACGGCAACGCGAGCACGTAACCTGCTCGAGGCGGTTTCGGACGTACTAAATAGGTGACATTGGCAAAGCCCAGTTGATGTCTGCGCAGTACAGCCAATGCGGTACTGGTTGCACGTCGGCATCAAAATCGCCCACGGTGACGATGTTTCTGTTGTTTTGATAAAGCTTCAAGTAGAAAGTGTTACCGCGGGTATCCATGCCTGACATAAGGTGCGGATGATGCATGGCAATTTAGAGTGCGGTCTGTGGTTGGCGTTTTTAATGTGCGCGCAGGCAGTAAAGACGATCCAACAGCGGATCGTCACGAGTTTACGCCTGGCCGGGCACATCGCGGCGTAAGATACGTTTTTGCTGCGGATGACCCAGCATTAACTTTCTAAGGCGGCTAGTAATTCCGCCGGTTTTCAACAGCCGCCGTGTACTCGCACCCAGAGGTAACAATGGTCGGTGTGCGGTGCGCTCCAGTTGCACGCCAAGCATTATAGTGTGGCACCATATTCGGCGTTTTCAATTCTCTGGTAAATTGCCGTCTTTTCTGCGTCATTTCAGCGCTGAAACATGCCGGATCTTTGCGCGGTGCAACCATCGCTTCGTGGCGTGGCGGTTTGATCTGTGCACCAGCGCGCGGGAACGCAAGCAAATAGCAGTACGGTAATACGCCTAAAGTCGTTATCTCTTTTGATGTTGTTGGTGCAATAAATGGCGGTAATGGCATGGTGATATCCATGAAAACGGTGACAACGTGTTTTTCATGTTTCGCCGGATGGACACAATCGTTGCGTGGTTTCAGGCGTTTGACTTTTGTCCATCAGCACATTGATGGAAACGTAATGCTGACGCGCTATCGTCTGCAGTTTCATAGACTTTACCTTGCGCGTGAAATCGTCGCGCCTTCGCTGGCGTCGAAAAACGCTCGATCGCTAATTACGGTGCGTAACCCTCAATCGGAGAGGATTGAATTTCAATGTCTTTTACGAATCCACTTATAGCGCCGCATCATCTGCTATGCAGCGGCAACATTGCCAAAAGAAAGTGCGGTCATAATCATTTTTGTTCCTAAATTGGCGAAATGGTGAAAAAGAAAGTGCGAATTATACGATTGGCGAAAGCTTATGCAAAAGCAGCCGATTCAATTTTCGCGATGGACGCGCTCGCACCTACCAAATCTATGGAAAATCATATAATTCCGCACTTAATTTGAGTCTTTAAACACAGTTAATCATGCATGTTTGAAATCAATCCGATCAAAATAAAATCGCCGATTTAACCGACCGCACTTCGGTGCTTCGGGGGTATCTTTGACTTCGACGCCAAAAGCCGAGCGTTTAGAAGAAGTCAACGCCGAATTGGAACAGCCTGATGTATGGAACGGCGGCGATAGCACAAGCAGCTCCCGGCGAAAGGGCGCGTTTCTTTAGAACAGGTGGTCAACACCATTAAAAATTTAGAGCAAGGCTTGGAAGATGTAGGACGGCTTGTTGGAACTCGCCGTAGAAGCGGAAGACGAAAGACACTTTCAACGAAGCGTTGCCGAATTAGAACGAACTGGAACAACAACTCGCTAAACTGGAATTTCGCCGTATGTTCAGCGGCGAACACGATGCGCTGCGATTGCTATGTGGATTTGCAAGCAGGATCCGGCGGTACCGAGGCGCAAGACTGGACGGAAATGTTACTCGTATGTATTTGCGTTGGGCAGAAAGCAAAGGGTTCAAAACCGAATTAATGGAAGTCTCTGACGGCGATGTGGCGGGTGTTAAATCTGCTACCATTCGTGTTAGCGGCGAATACGCATTCGGCTGGCTACGCACAGAAACCGGTATTCACCGTTTGGTGCGTAAAAGCCCGTTTGACTCCAATAACCGTCGTCATACCTCATTCAGCGCGGCTTTTCGTCTATCCTGAAATTGACGATGATATTGATATCGAAATCAATCCTGCCGATTTGCGTATTGATGTGTATCGCCTCCGGTGCAGGTGGTCAGCACGTGAACAAAACCGAAAGTGCGGTGCGAATTACGCATATGCCAGTGGCATTGTGGTGCAAATGTCAGAACGATCGTTTCCCAACACAGAACAAAGATCAGGGCAATGAAACAACTGAAAGCGAAGTTGTACGAGCTGGAATTACCAAAAGAAAAATGCCGACAAACAAGCCATGGAAGACAACAAACTCCGACATCGGCTGGGGCAGCCAAAATTCGTTCTTATGTGTTAGACGATTCCCGTATTAAAGATTTACGTACCGGTGTGCGAGAACCGCAATACACAAGCCGTATTAGACAGTGATTTTGGATCGGTTTATTGAAGCCAGTCTCATAGCTGGACTCTAAAAGTGCGGTCGTTTTTAAACACGTTTTTAAAAATTAAAGGTAAAACAAAATGTCAGAACAAGAAGTAAAAAGAATTAGATTTAAACGGCGAAATGTTAGTCCGTCGTGAAAAATTAGCCGCCCTGCGCGCGAAGGTAATGCGTTCCCAAACCAATTCCGTCGTGACGCACTCGCTCAAGATTTACATGATAAATATGATGCGGAAGAAGGCGAAGCATTAAAAGAACAGCACTTGAGTGGCGGTTGCCGGCCGTATCATGACCCGTCGTGCCATGGGTAAAAGCCACGTTTATCACCATCCAAGATAGGAGCGGCAAAATCCAGCTTTATGTTGCACGCGACAATCTACCTGAAGGCGTGTATGCCGATGATGTTGGTCACTGGGATTTAGGCGATATCGTGGGCGTAAAAGGCTCATTATTCAAAACCAAAACCAACGAACTCACCGTTAAAGCCACCGAGGTACAATTGCTGACAAAGCATTGCGTCCGTTACCGGATAAATTCCATGGCTTAACTGACCAAGAAGTGACGCTACCGTCAACGTTACTTGGATTTAATTTCTAACGAAGAATCCCGCCGCACGTTTATCATTCGTTCAAAAGTGGTTGCAGGCATTCGTGAATACTTTATTTCCAAAGGCTTTATGGAAGTAGAAACTCCGATGTTACAAGTCATTCCGGGCGGTGCTTCAGCACGTCCTTTCGTGACACACCATAACGCGTTAGACGTAGATATGTACTTGCGTATTGCCCCTGAGCTTACTTAAAACGCTTAGTGGTCGGCGGTTTTGAGCGCGTATTTGAATCTAAAACCGTAACTTCCGTAACGAAGGCGTTTCCGTTCGTCACAATCCGGAATTTACCATGCTTGAATACTACCAAGCCTATGCCGACTATCCGATTTAATGGATAACACCGAAGAATTGTTACGCAAACTACATCGACATTTTAGCACAACTATCGTGAAATACGGTGAGTATGAATTTTGACTTCAGCAAACCATTCGAGCGTATCCACGTTTACACGACGCCACCATTAAATACGTTGCAGACAAAGGTATCGTAAAGAAGATTTGCACGATATTGATCGACGCGAAAGCGGTTGCCGCTCGCTTAGGTATCGAAGTACAAAAATCTTGGGGCTTGAGCAGCATTGTCGCGCCATTTTTGGAAGAGGTGGCAGAACATCATTTAATTCAATCCGACTTTCTTAATGGCACACCGGCGAAATTTCTGCCATTGGCGCGTCGTAACGATGAAAACCCGAAGTCACCGATCGCTTTGAACTCTTCATCGGCGGACGTGAAATCGGTAACGTTTCTCCGAGCTGAACGATGCCGAAGATCAAAATGAACGCTTTTGACTGCCCAGTAGCCGCCAAAGAAGCCGGCGATGACGAAGCAATGTTCACAAGATGAAGATTTCGTTGTCGCCCTTGAACACGGTTTACCACCAGCAGCCGGCGAAGGCTTAGGTATCGACCATCTCGCCATGCTTTTACGCCAACGCCCCCATCCATCCGACGATGTGATTTTGTCCCGGCAATGCGTCAAGAAATGACCGGCGCTGAAGTAAAGACGGATGAGCCGGATTTCGTGTGATATCGAAATCCATTTTCCTCGAGACATTAATTGATATTTATAATGGCAACTCGGTGGTGGATTTTACCGTTTTTAAGGCGACTTGCTAGATTTGAGTTTTGATGCCGATCTTTTGGTAGTGAGATAGGTATGATGCTATTGAGTTGATCTAAATCGGCAGCGCACATTTTGAGTATCGTAACTCCCTGCCCTTAAAGTGGCATTCCAAAACTTGCGGAATTAATTTTATCTCATGAATCGCTACGGGTTCTGACAGCTTCTTCATGTGCCTTGAACCTCAAACGATTCAAATGACGGTGACTTTCTTGGGGTTTAATAACGCCACGCAGCTATCAGTGACGCCATTTTCTTCAAGGTGATTTGAGCTCGGCGTAAACGCTGGATGCGATGGCCGTTTCATTGGCTTAGGTTCGATACCATTTTGTAAGCGTCCGTTGCGTTGCAAAAGCTTTTCAAAATGCGCACGTATCAATGTTATCGATGAATTTCTTCAACATAAAAATCCTTTTTAGAAAAGAAACAGCGATCGCATTATAACACAGGCCACCTGATGAAAACTGTGACGCGTGGCCTTTATGACTGTGCTCACACTATGAGAAACTTGAACAACCAGTAGGATTGCGATATGACAATAAGCAGCCAATCTCATCGGCATCACCAAATTTCACCCATTTAACCAAATGGTATGATGCAACATTTGTAATGTGACCAACACCAAACCGGTCGGTGCTAAGAACAACAGCAACAGCGTATTGACGTTTGCATAGGCAGAAGAGCCACGATGTCACGCGGAATACCCACTGCGTCCGCAAGCGGGTGCGCATAATTGGCATGCGAAGCACCGCCGAGACGGAAGAAGATGGTACGATGAGACCTACAAGAAGATGAAGACCACTAATTGACTGATGAGCACGCTACCGGCATACCGCTTTGTCAGGTTAGACATGTAATCCAAAATGGTGTCGGAAAGTCATACCTTGTTCAAGCACTAAGTTTACACCACGCGTCGAGCGATAATCAAAGATACTGCAGCTACCGAAGCGCTTCGGTGAAAGGATTCCACAATTTCTTTTTCTTTTAGCCCACTGATAAACAGTGATGGCGTGGTGATGGATAAGAGACGCCGCCGTTTGAGAGACCACCAACCGCCTGCCATAACGAGATCATCGTGGGAAAGCAATGCGAAGAGGTTAAAATGAGTTTTCTTCTTAAGGTAGAACTGAGTACGGTATTCGTTCAAAGTTTTTCACCTGCTGGTGACTCTTTCGCTCTATCTTCATAGAGGCGCGAAAACTCGGGATCTGCTTTTGACTTTCACTTGCCATAGCAGTAAGCTTAATCACGCAAGTTGCCCCTAACTCGAGACCTAGCGCACGGAAACCGATCCGTCGGTAAATTGAATACCGGCAGCTGCATTAGACTGCGATAACCACAGAGAATGGGTTAATTGTGAGAAACGCCGTACCCATGGAGGCCAGAGCCAAAAGTGCATCGCAGACAATAGCATGCGTAGCCCGAGTACGCTAAAAATACCGCGCACGAAATCGGGTAAATTTCGCCACGCTGCTTCTTCGATACCACAAAGTGGTACCGCCGAGCACCATTAATATGCGAAACGCTTCAAACACAATTAAAGAATTCGTTGCCGCTGGTGCGTCTGGCGGGCTGCCATCAGTCCGGCGTTAAACGATCCTGTTCCGGTTAATCACACCGATCATACCGCCCAGTACAAAAGATAAAGACCGCGGCGTCTACTGCTTCACTAGTCCCTTCCACCATGCTGAGTAGGAATATCTTTGATGCCTTTATGATGTTGTGTGATCCGTTGATAGTTGCCCGGAATGGCAATCGGTTTTTGATCAGCCTTCTGGTGAAAGTGGACAGTTTAATTTTTATATTACAAGATTATTTGCAGGGTTTCTGCACCGTTGCAGGGTAGGTTTTATCTTGCTTGCCCCATAGGTTTTAACCGCAAAGACCTTGTCGGTCGTATGTGGAATCAACCGAATGATGAGACCCGGAGGGGAATAACAGGTCAATCCACGGCGAGATTAGTGAAATATTGATAAACAAATCGTGAACGCAGATGAAATTCAATTGACCTATTAGACGCGCTTCCGCAGCAGACTCCTTGCTCAATGTCAGCGGCGGCGGATCGGCATAATTATTTTTACTCATTATGCCGACCGCACTTTCTCCTTTGAACAGCTAAAATGCGCAGCGCTGTTTGATTATTATGAATAATAGGAAAGTGGCTTTCGCATTGTTCGTGATGCGTGTACCGGCTGCCTTTCACGATATCGACGATGTCCAGAAAGGTGAACCGATGACGGCATCTTTGCCGGTATTACGTCATGCGAAAATTCACGGCAGCTGTACTTTCGGTCCCGCAGAACCGGCAGCCAAAGCCCATTTTCAATTTCATCCGGTGGTGCTAGTGCGATATGGCTTTTGGCATTGTTTGCCCCAATCCACAAAAGGTGGCGAGACACATCTGTTGCAATGATGAATAAATCGGCGTCAAATTTACGGCTGATAGCGCTGAACACAAATCTTTATCGATAACGGCTTTCACCACCGTGATTGTGTTGCTCATCGTAGCCGGTTGGAATACCCACCACCCCCGGCACAAATCACGATGCTGCCTTTTCTAACAACCATTTCACCGGTTTGAGTTTCGAAAATGCGTTTTGGCAGCGGACTTGGCACCACGCGGCGGTATTTATCACCGTCTTGTGCAATGCTCAGTTTTCTCTTTCGTAAACGTTCCGCCTCTCTTCTTTGGAATAGACCGGGCCCGATGGGTTTGGTCGGATAAAAGGCCGGGTCGTTAATATCCACTTCCGCCTGTGAAAGTATTAATGTGGCGAACAGCACTTCAAGCGGCTTTGAGATTTCCTAATTCTTGTTTGAGTCCTGTATTAGCCGATCATGCCTACGGAGTCTGCGCCTAACACATCATGGATACGGTCGGCGCTTCTTCTCATAAACCGCCCTTTGCAGCGCCAATAAACCCACTTGCGGACCGTTACCATGTGCAATAACTAATTCGTGTTCGGATAAATCTTCGCAGTTTGATCTAAGCTTGATACGCACGTTTGATCGCTGATTTTCCGCTGTAAGCGGCTCGCCGCGACTTACCAGCAAGGCATTCCACCCAATGCAATAACAGATTCTCGCCCGCCACACCTCTTAAATGAGCTGGAATAAAAAGTACGGCTTTAATATGGTATGCATGCGGTTTTCCGCTTGCTCAAAGAGCCCACATTCATTGGCGATTCAAAGACATCTTCGGTCGCTTCAATACCGTTTTGCTAATTCAGGAATGTCCGCAATTTGGCGACCCACTTTGGTTTTCGCTGTTGTGTGAATGCCGGTAAGCAGTGCATGAGTTTCACACGCGGATTGCGCGAGATTGCGTTCATCAATTCCAGTAACTTGAGTACGGTAATAATAATTTAATGCGTTCGCCCCAGGTTTCCACAATGGTTCACGCTGCCGACCCATACACGTCAGTATGCACGCGAGAATCGCGCGCCTTTCACGGCTTTATCAATATCATCAGTCACTGTAATGCATTGCGCCACTTTGTTTAGCAAAACCGCGCACACATTTCCACTAACGCTCTGGATCCGGTGGTGGGGCTTTTGGTCCACTGGCCACGTACATCCTGCCAATTTAGCGCCGATTAATAACGAGGAATTCCCATATTATTGCGCGCGCATCGCAATCTGTAAACATACTTGAGTTTCTTAATGGTTTATCGCATTTTCCAGTCATGGTTAACACGTCTGCCAACGCATTGCGTTTGGATGATTCGTCGGTTAAACCATTTGAACACCGGCACGCCGGCATCTTCACCTGTAATTCATCGACAATTTCTTGTTTGGAAACCACGATATTCAGCGTCGCCCATTCTGCCTAATGCATGGCGGTGTCTTTCCTTTCATACTTTCTTTGTGGCCAATTTGAGGGGAGTTTGGATCGATAGCAAGTGACTTGGGCTTGCGCTGTCAGCCACCCAGCCGCAGCGTCAAGCTGTACGGGCGTTGGGTTTTTCAAAAATTAGCGCAATGCTGCCTGTCTAATTTTTGTTGTTCGGTCGGCATATTTGCTCTTTTAAAGTCTCTGGATAAATCTAAGCCATGTTTGAGTTTCACGTTCTGAGTGATTAACAAGACTTATTGGTGTCTGTAAGATTGAAAGCCATAATAATCTCCTTGAGTGTTTTAGTGACTTCGTCGAATAGCGAGCTATTTCACAAACGATTTATTCGACGCTAACTTACTTCCTTGCGAACGTCTTTTATTTTTCAAAGAGAAGGCGAGTAGATATCGTGCCGAATTTACTCTCGTACTGTGCAGATTTTTGACAAATTTCCTGCTACAGACGTTTTTATTAACATAAAAAGTCGAACAGAAAAATCGTTATGTGACCAAATGTGGTCATCGTCTTAATATTTCTCACAGCATGAACAGATGCAACCTTGGGGCTGCTTGATTTGGCATTGATTTGCTTGCCGGATTTCCGCCGATATTTCACGCATTTAATCCGAAGCCGTTTTACCCCCATGGCGGCAGGGCGCTGCCGTAACGGATCAAAGAAGAAATGCTAAAAGATAGGAAGGAAGCCCATAAAAAGATGTCCCCACATCAACGCACTTACCGTGGCGCTTCGCCGTTGCCCCCATGCTGGATTGGACAACGCGCCATTGCCGTTATTTTCACCGCCAATTTTCCCGTCATGCGCTTGCTGCACACGAAATGGTGACGACACAAAGCCATCATTCGTGCCAGATACGATCACGCGATGTTTTTGATGCGGCAGAAAATCCGGTGGCGTTGCAACTGGAGCAGTAGCTGATCCGAAACAACCTTCAACATTGCGCGCAGTGGCATAGCAAGCAGCAGCCTTCTAAAGAAATCAATCTGGATGTGGGTTGCCCATCCGTCGTGCTACAAAACGGTATGTTCGGTGCGTGTTTAATGGCAAACGCGGGAACTGGTTGCAGAGTGCGTGCAACATGCACGTGCGGTGCACCATTCCTGTCACCGTCGACTCGCATGGTGCATTGATGAGTTTTGGCGGCATATCCTCTGTGATTTTGTCCAAAAAGTTGCACGAGCCGGCTGTCATCGAGTATCGTGCATGCCCGTAAAGCCCTGGTTGTCCGGTTTTACGCCCGAAACAAAAATCGTGCAAATTCACACGCTTTCGCTAGTTACGAACGTGTATCAACTTCAAACAGAAATTTCGCACGCTCGCATCCCAGCAGCATCGCAGCAGTGGCATTAACCCTTGAAGATGCAACAGCACTTGAAGTATGTGGATGGTACGTCGTCATGGTTGGGCGCTGAAGCTTTATCAAAATCCCGCATTGCTCGGTCATATCGAATCACGCATTTGTTTGTCGCCAATGCGGTGTTACTCCGCGCCAAGCGGTGGAGAAAACATGTTCCGTACATCGAACAACAACTCAGCCAAGGCGTCTATCATCGATGATATCGTACGCGCGCGCCGCGGCGCGTCCACCACTGCAAAGGCGCGCCAATGGCGTCGTTATTTAGACGAAAATGCCTGCAAAGCCGGTGCGGCATTGGTAATAGAAACCGCATTGTCGTGGAAGGAATAAAAGTGCGGTGGGTTTGGGAAATGTTTTCAACCACCGCACTTTGGGCGTAACTCATACCGCCACGTTAATTCACCCAATACGCGCTTCACCAATCACCAACGCAAAAATAAGCAACCAAATCAACTGCAATCGCGCGCTTTTTGCGGTTGATTTCCTGTATGCAAACGGCGTCCAACATGGCTTTATAGTTTCTGATGTCCGCTTGAAAAGAAAAGCACTGATTCGGGCAATGTGCTGCGCTCTCGCTGATCGTGCGACATTGAGGGCATCGTTGTGACACGATTCACGCTAATACGTCTGTGTAATGTAACGGTAATGGCAAAAACACAAGGAGGAGGATCTTCCATATTCGATGAGCGATATGTTGCCATATCATCAAATTGTGGCTGGTCCTGTGTTTATACAGATTTTCTATTGATCCCCCTGTTTGCGTTACACTAGCGACAGCGGTGTCAGATATTGTCGTTTTATGCAAACTCCATTTTTCCATCGAAATTCCGGCGACTTCAAGATCTGTGCGTTTATTGCGTCATGATTCTGCCCGGTGCGGATAGCCTTGCCGTGAGTGAAAGTGCGTGCGCAGTTTAACAGATTAACCGTCGTGGTGACGAACGACGCAGAGTGCGGTGCGTGAAAAGAGATTAGCGCTGCTGAGCCCTTACTGCCAGCCTCTCGATTGGGACTTTGCGCGACAGTTTTCGCCTCATCAGGATATTAACTTTCTGCCACGCGTGAGTGCTTTATTTCAGTTTACAGCAACGCAAACGAAAGGGCGTTTCCATTTTGCACCGTGCCACGTTAATGCAACGCGTTTGCCGCCCTCTTATTTACAGCATCGGGTGTTGCACTGATTATACAAGGCTGACCGTTTTGTCGTGAAACGCGTCGTTTGCGGTGGACGAAATCAGGTTATCGCTTGCGGTGGAGCGAGTAGTCGGAACAGCCTTGTGCAGAATACGCGTGCGCGAGGCGCTGTTGGATCTTTTCCCAATGGGAAGTGCGGTGCCTTTGCCCTTTTCGCTGGGTTTTTGATGATGAAATTGATTTCACGTTCGCACTTTTGATGCCAGATACTCCAACGCACGTTGCAGGAAATCGATCAAAATCAATTTATTGCCCGGCTCACGAATTTCGACGCTGCTAAGGCATTGAATTTTCCGTATGTAATTCCGCGCGACGTTTGGTGAAAGTCGGCAGGATCCGGAACATGTCTATCGACCGTCGATGCGAGGCACGTTAGCGGCAGGGATTGAGCCAGCGGCAGCCTTGTTGCTTTGAAGCTGGCGACCTTGTTTGATTATTTCCAGCGAATACGCTGTTTATTACCGGCGAGCGAAACCGACTCAGAACGTATGCGGATGCGGACACAACGCGTTTTGAGAGTCCGCCGCGTGGATCCGATGCGTCCGTTGTTGTCGACCGACCTTTGGCTGCGTGATTGATGACGTAAATCGTGGTTGAAAGTACCCTGCGTTGCGTTAAAAACGGAGTGCGGTCGATCCGCACGGCAGACGACAGAATTGGCCCGTACGCCCTTACCGCCACGAGCCATTCAATCACGCAACAAAAAGAAACCGTTACATCAGTTACGCCCAATTTTATTGCGCATTTAAAAGGCAATATTTTATTTATCGTGGAAACGGAAGGACGCCGTGAAACCTTGTTAAGCCTGCTTGCTCCGCTGACTGAAGCCAAAGACAGGTTTCATACGTTGGCGCAAACGACGGAAGAAAATTGGCTTTAATGGGTGAGCCCGTTGGGCATGGTAGTAGCTGGGCCAGGATGTGCCGCTTGGCATTATTTGTGAATCAGAATTGCTTGGCGAGACGGGTGCAACAACGGCGGCGGGATAAATCGCACGGTGAATCCTGATACCTGTGATTCACCGGCAGACCTTGCCGGAGTACGGTCAGCCAGCCGGTCGTGCATTTGGATCATGGTGTGGGAGCTGCGGCGGTTTTGGTAAGTTTAGAAAAGCGGCGGCATTAAAGCGGAATCTTTGTTGCTCAGTGTGCCAACGACTCGAAATTGTATGTGCCGGTGGCATCGTTACATTACAATCAGCCGTTATGTGGGCGGTTCTGAGTGAGCGCGCCGTTGCACGAGATTGGGCTCCGAAGCCTGGGAGCAAACGGCGCGCAGTGATAGCGGCGGAGAAAATTCGTGATGTCGGCGGCAGGTTAGTTGGATGTGTACGCAGCGTGAAAGCAGGCTACTGCGATTTCCCGATATGATCGTGAGGAATTCCAACAATTCACTGCTACGTTCCCGTTTGAAGAAACTCGCTGATCAACTGCTGGCAATTAATGCGGTGTTCCGGCGCGGCTCGGCGAAATAGCCATGGATCGTTTGGTGTGTGGGTGACGTGGGTTTTGGTAAAACGGAGAGTGGCCATGCGTGCCGCCTTTTTAGCGGTGATGAACCACGAAACCGGGTTGCCGTGTTGGACGCCGACCACCTTGTTGGCGCAACAACATTTCGATAATTTCAAAGACCGCTTTGCTAACTTACCGGTGAACGTGGAAATGTTGTCGCTTTAAAACGGCGAAAGAGCAGAAACCGGTGTCGGTTTAGCCGACGGCCGAGGGTGGATATTCTGATTGGCACCCATAAAATCATTCAAGGCGATGCAATTTCCGCTGATCTGGGTTTGTTGATTGTTGACGAAGAACATCGCTTTTGGCGTGCGTCAAAAAGATGGAAAACAGCTGCGCGCGAACATTGATATTCTCACCCTGACGGCAACGCCGATTCCACGTACGTTAAATATGGCGATGAATGGCATTTCGCGATCTTTCCATTATTTCTACCGCCACCGGCACGCCGTTTAACGATTAAAACGTTTGTGCGTCAAACGGATGAGTTGGTGATTCGTGAAGCCATTTTGCGTGAAATTTTGCGTGGTGGAGCAGGTGTATTATTTGCATAATGATGTAGCGAGCATTGAAAATACGGCGAAAACTGACCGCACTTGTGCCGGAAGCGCGCGTGATTGTGGGACATACGGGCAAATGCGCGAGCGCGAGTTGGAACGCGTGATGTCGGATTTTTATCATCAACGTTATAACGTGTTGGTGTGTTCTACAATTGGAAACCGGTATCGATGCCAATGGCTGCACCATTATCAGTGCGTGCCGACAATTTTGGTCTGGCACGGTTCACCAGTTAGCGCGGACGGGTTGGGCATTCACCACAGCTGCGTATTTGCTCACCACCACCGAAACTAATGACGAAGGATGCAAAAAGCGCTTGGAAGCCTGAAAGTGACAACCTCGGTGCTGTTTATTTTGCCACCACGATTTGGAAATTCGCGGCGCAGGGGAATTGCTGGGCAACGAGCAGGAGCCGGACAAATTGAAAGTATCGGTTTTCTCTTTACATGGAATTGTTGGGCGTGCGGTAAAAGCATTAAAAAGAAGCGTAGCCGTCCTGGACGAACTGACTCAACAACAAACAGAGATTGATTTGCGGATGCCGTCGTTGTTGCCGGAAGATTGTTGGGCGATGTGAATATGCGTTTGTCTTTCTATAGCGCATTGCCGGTGCGAAAAATACCGACGCGTTGGATGAATTAAAAGTGGAGCTTATCGACCGTTTCGGCACCTGCCACAAGCCACACGGAATCTGTTGCAAATTGCCCAATTACGGCTGGATTTAAAAACCGCTCAATGTCATCCGCAGATGCTAACGCACAAGGTGGATTCATCGATTTGCCCAAAATGCTGAGTTAGACCCGATGATCTTTTACAGTTAATCCAAAGCAATCCGGCGGTTTATCGTTTTGACGGGCCACATAAATTCCGCTTCACCAAAGATTTAACGGACTATAAAGTGCGGTTAGAATTTGTGGAGAATTTGGTTAAGGAAATCGTCACAAGATAAAAAAATAAAGTCGCGTCTGCGACTTTATTTTTAGCGTTTCACTTGTCGGAGTGTCCGTCACCAAGCAAGATGGCGTATTTCGCCGTTGAGGAACCGGCCCTCTAATGCGATTTTTCAACGCGCGTTAGCGGCACGGAAAAGCAACATCCCCGCGCTGCCCTAATAACCATCCTCAAAATAGTAAAGATAAAAACACCACCAAAGTGAAAGCCCCAGTCCCCATTAGAAAACGCGGCTCCAGCACACTGCCGATAACGACGTTGATGATGACAACACCGACCAGTACGCCCAAACCGATAATAAAACCATTCAATAACAATGCCTGTACGACAATCGGCACTGCAGCAATAATCGAACCGATATTCGGAATGTAGTTCAATAAGAAACTGAGTGCTGCCCACAAAGATCGCATATTGCACGCCGGCGACTTCCAAAGCAACGCCCAAACGCAAATGGCGGTCAGCACGCTCATCGTGGTTTTGACGGCGAGATAGCTCATGATGCCGTTTTAAAATGCGATCTGAAATAATGCTCTTAGCTGCCCGATATCATTCGGATTATCGCTAAAATGCGACGCAAATTTATGCTTCAGCCTGAGGCGCTTCAACAGCATGAAAATCACTACAAGCAAACAAAACAAAAATATTGGTCACGACACCGAAAAGCTTAAAAAGACACGTTGGACAAATTTCGCAGATGGCACTCGGATCGAAAATTCTCCATAATGCTATTTTTCCGAAATATCTAATGGGATTTTCCATTTTGTGCGAGTGTTAAAACATCATTAACGCGTTCTGCCAATAATTGTCGATATTCTGCGGAATAGATTGGCTAAATTCTTGGATCGCTGCTATAAGCGAAAAGAAAGAAAAGATCGAAAATCAACAATAATAAGGTGGTAATCGCCAGCCAATAAGGCACTTTTCTTTTGGTTAAAAATGCCAGCAAAGGTGAGCAGATAATCGCAATAAACAATGCCAATAAAAACGGCACCACAATTTCTGAGGCGGCTTTAATACCGGCTAAAACAATGACAATTGACGCACTGGGCCACCAGCGCTTTTGACGAGGAAGAATGCTGCGCCATGTTTAAATAGCCTCCTCATTTTCTTCGCTCGTACGAATGCGGACAACCCGCTCGACTTCTAAACAAAGATTTTGCCGTCTGATTTTTGCCCGTTTGTGCCGTCTCTATAATGGCATCTAAACAAGGGATCCACAAGTCATCGGGCACCACAATTTCCATTTTGACTTTGGGCAGGAAGTCCACCATGTATTCTGCGCCACGATAAAGTTCTGTATGCCCTTTTTGACGGCCAAAGCCACGCACTTCGGTTACCGTCATTCCGGTAATGCCAAGATCGGACAAGGCTTCCCGCACATCATCTAATTTAAAAGGGTTTAATAATCGCTGTCAATCATTCTTTTCCTTAGTTTTTCTCGTTTCGTATTGAAACAGGCGTTGGCTTCAGCCATTACTCAATGTCAGCAATTTCTTTCGGTGCAGTGACGTCAGATTTTGTTGCCGTAATCAGTAATCAACAGTGTCTTCAATCCGAATGCCAATGCCTTTGTATTGTTCCGGAATATCCGCCTCTTTAGATAAATACAATCCCGGTTCTACGGTGAGTACCATGCCGGGTTCCAAAGTGCGGTCGCGATTTTCACCATATTCGCCTACGTCATGTACATCCAAACCGAGCCAATGCCTAACCCGTGCATATAAAATTCACGATAGGCTTTTTGTTCGATTAATTCATCTACGTTGCCTTTTCAAAATGCCTAAACGGACTAAAACCTTCGGTTTTTAATACGAATGACTTCTTCGTTTGCTTTCGCAATGGAGCTGCCCGGTACCAGCAATTCAATGGCACGCTTTTTGCGCTTGTAGAACAAATGTCATAGATCGCTTTTTGCGCTTCGCAAATTGACCATTCACTGGAAATGTACGGGTCATATCCCTGCATACATGGCACATTCGCAGCCCGCATCAATCAGCACCAAATCGCCGTCGCGCAACGGCATATCATTTTCCGAATAATGCAAAATGCAGGCGTTTTTCACCACCGGCATAATGCTGTTATAGGAAGGATAACGCGCGCCGAAGCGGTTAAATTCATGCAGAATATCGCTTTCCACTTCATATTCTAAACGGTTCGAGTCGGGTTTTGTTGCACGTGGCTTTAATGTACCAAACGCACTGATTTGCCCCGCTTGTTGCATGAGTGCAATTTCATTTTCCGATTTTGAACAGGCGCATTTCACCGAGCATCGGCTTCCAGTTAAAACACTCAAAAACATTCCACCGCACTTTGTTCCAGCAAGGCGTCGCCCCCAAGGCTGTTGCTTCGGTGCATAACTAAAGTGCGGTCTGTTTTTGCGCTAAATTTTTAAACTGCAGGTACAAACTCGTCGATGGCATAAGCGGTATCCACCAACAAGCGTTTGCGGTGCATTGTCCACGCCAAGACGGCGTCCATTCCAAATTTCCAGTAATTTATCGGACGGGCGTACAAAGATTGATCGCTTGCCGTTCACCGTGCTGTTTACGCACATACAATGCTGAATTCGGCTCATTAAAACCGGTTAAATACCAGAAAGCCAGCTGTCCTGACGGAAAGGATAATCACAGCCGTCATTGCGGCGACGTTCTATGCTCGGAAAGACACCAAAAAAAGGAATCTTCCTGCATTAGTTCGAAAACCTTAGCGCGGCGTTGGGCAAATTCTTCCATCGGTAACGCTGCCATGTATGCGAGATCCATATTGTATCCTTATTACTGTAACGTCGGTTTGTTTGTCTTCTTGTTTGGTGAAATGGGTAAAAACAAGGTGGCGATGGTGCGACATATTCCACGATCTCTTCCACCGCTGTGCCAGTTCCTCAGGATCATCGTCTTCTTCGTAACCTAACGGCAAAATATCATGTAAATCGTCCACGGCTTCGCCAATGTCGCCTTTTTCTTTGTCTAAATGCGGTTGAGCCAAACCAAACCGAGCAAAAAGTGGTTCGACCATTCTGCCAAACCGTCGGCATATTCAAAAATATTTTCCGTATCGGGCAAAACAAAGCGCAAAGTCAAAGGCTTCATTATCGGCTAATTGGTGACGAATTTGTTGATAAATGATGGTAATTTGCGTTAAAAGTGCGGTAGGGTAGGCGTGATTATCATTGGTAAATTGATAAAGTAATGGCTGCCAGCTCTGATCTTGAACGCCGCCGCAAATTAAGCCACTCAAAAACCGTGTAATTCAGCGGCAGAAAAGGGGAATAGAGGCGTTGGAGCTGTTGATTTAGGTGTTGATAAGAAATTGTGGTCATTGAAATTATCCTTGTTGAAATTGCGCTTAGTCTATCATTCTTCACCTTAGGTAACCAGTTTGAGAATTGGCAGTTTTTCGCCTGTGGCATAATGCGCACAGTTTTAATTAGCGAATTTGGGGCAAAAATGTCATCTAAAAAGTATTGAATTATCCGTATTGGGGCAGTTGTTACGCTTAAATTGTCCGGAAGAACAACATGACGCATTGCGCCATGCCGCCGTGAATTAGATCAACGCGTCAGAAATGAAAGAACGCACCGGCATTTTGCAAGTGGAAAAAGTCCTTTCCATCGTTGCATTGAAATTTAAGTTTTCGAGCTGATGCAAGAGCAGCAGAAAACCCACTAATTGAAGATGTCTTGATGAAAATCTTACGACCGCTCGATCATTCGACTGGATAATCTTTCTACGCAAAAATTCAATATGAACTAATGTTTTTGCTCTGGTCACAATGTGTAAATAGTGTAAGGATATGAATTGTGCTAGTCATAGAAATACAATTTCGGTAGTATTACATCAAAGAATTTCCTGAGGTGTTCGCCAGTGGGTTATGTCCCTGAGCCGATACTTTTAATCTTATGAATTGGTTTCCTGTCATTGGTGTGCAGGCTTAGCTTGACTAAAGCTAAAAATGATTTCAATCTAATTCCCTTGAACCGTAGGGTTCAAGGACTGATCACCACAACGGCACCTCGGGTTTCCTTACGATACGAGCATCTATGCAAACACGCCTTTCAACCACTCAGCACGCATATCAACAATTTTCGTCAGCACCTTCGCCAACATATTCGAAAAACGCGCCGAATTTGACCGCACTTCAGCAACAACAAGCCGCTCAACGTATTACTCAACAAGCGCTTTCGTTCATTGAACAACATCAAGCACAGCACATTGCCTTATATCTTGCCGTAGATGGCATTGCGACACAACCGCTTATTGAATAGTTAGCGGCAACAGGGCAAAAACGTGTATTTGCCGGTGCTCCATCCCTTTGTCATGACATTTGCTATTTTTGCGTTATTTGCCTGACATACGCTATGAAAAGCCAATAACTTGGGATTTTTGAACCGCACTTAAATGTACAAAATGCGTTCCGCTTGAGCAGTTAGACGTGATTTTTACGCCGTTGGTTGCGTTTGATAAGCAGGGCAATCGCCTTGGCATGGGCGGGGGATTTTACGATCGCACGTTGCAAACATTGGCAACAGAAACATTTCATTCCGATTGGTTTAGCGCACCAATGTCAGCAAGTGGATACCTGTGCCTGTTGAAAGCTGGGATATGCCGTTGGAGCGTATTTTGGTCGGTAGAAAACAAAACCTCCGATAATTCGGAGGTTTTTGTTTATTTTTGTGGCGCTTTCAATTCCGGCGCTTTTGGCTTTTCCGGTTCGGCAAATTTTTGCCTTCGTTGGCGGCAATACTTTTCGCCGTTTTGATCCGCTAATTGTTTTAAATTCATTCTTTCATAAGATTCTTTTCATTAATGGCAGCGCTCTAACGTGGCTTGAGTGTCCGGATACAACTTTAACATAGACACGACACGGTTGGCGTTGCACACATAGGCATCGCGTTTAAAGTAAAACTCGCGATCGCTAACTCATGGCGTGCAAGGCCTCGCTTTAATATAGAGCCCTATGCGCAGGCATCTGGTGCATAAGGGCTATTCGGGAAATGTTGCACAAATTTTTGGAAGTTGGTAAAAGCCGTTTTAATCGAGGTATTCTCACGTGTTGCGCGATCGACGCCAAAAGAAATCTTTGGAAGAAGTTATCTCCCAAAGCGGAATTGGCTAATCCTGCCATATATAAGGCGTAATCTAAATGATCGCTATGCGGAAAACGTTGAATAAAGCGATCAACGGTGACTAACATTTTCGGTGTAATCCTCGTGATTTATAGTAGGCACAAAATCAAATTCAGTTGCACCTGTTCACTATAAGATCCACCGGAAAACGATTTGTCCACTGCCGTTAAATAACGGATTGCCTGACTATAATCCCCTTTTTGCAAATAGGTTTGCCCGGTACTGTATAATTCTTGCTCCGGTGCTTGCTCGACATCTTGCTTAGAACCGGAACACGCCGTAACCGCCAATGCAACAAAAGCCAAAAGTGCAAGGGATTTAAGTTTACGCATTAAATAGAATCTTTATTTTTACGAAAAATGAGAAATGAGTTACAATTGCCTGATATTGTATAGAACATTGCTAAATAAGCAAACTTGATTAACGGATTTTTATTTATGGCACTAAATTACTCTTCGGCAATCGTGCAACCGCAACAAAATGGGGAGCAGCGCTTAGACTAAACCTAGCGGAATTGTTCCCCGACTATTCCCGTTCCCGCTTAAAAACATGGATTGAGGAGGATTTGGTGCTGGTCAACGGTGTCGTGCAAAATGTGCCGCGTACCAAAGTTTACGGTGACGAACACATTGAGATTACTGTAGCAATTGAAGATGAAACCCGTTTTGAGCCGGAAAACATTCCGTTAAATATCGTGTATGAAGACGAGGACATTCTCGTTATCAACAAACCCAAAGATCTGGTGGTCCACCCGGTGCAGGCAATCCCGAAAGGCACCGTTCTCAATGCGCTTACTCTACCATTATCCACAAATTGCCGAAGTGCCGCGCGCAGGGCATTGTGCACCGTTTAGATAAAGACACCACGGGCTTGATGGTCGTCGCCAAAACCATTCCCGCACAAACGCAGCTGGTGCGTGATTTGCAAAAACGCAAAATCACCCGCGAATATGAAGCTGTTGCCTGCGGCATCATGACCAAAGGCGGCACCGTAGATGAGCCCATGGCGCGCCACCCAACCAAACGTACTCATATGGCTGTGCATCCGATGGGCAAACCCGCCGTTACCCACTATCGCATTATGGAACGTTTTCGCGATTACACGCGCTTGCGTTTACGTTTAGAAACCGGCAGAACCCACCAAATCCGTGTGCATATGGCACATATCGCCCACCCGTTATTAGAGCGATCAAACCTATGGTGGTCGTCCGCGCCCGCCTAAAAATGCCAGTGAAGAACTCATGGAGGTGCTACGCAATTTTAAGCGTCAGGCATTACATGCGGTGATGTTACGTTTACAACACCCGATTAGCGGTGAAATGATGGAATGGTACGCACCGTTGCCGGACGATTTTGTGGAATTAGTGACTGCTTTAAAAGCGGATTACGTTCTCCACAAAGACGAATTGGATTATTAATATGCAAGCCATTAAACCGAACTGGAAAGTCCCTCAAAACGTGAAGGCGTTCACCACGCTTCGCCATGGCGGTGTGAGCCTTGCGCCTTATGACAGTTTTAATTTGGGTGATCATGTAGGGGACGATAAAAACGCCGTGAAAATCAACCGCACTTTATTGGTAGAAAAATTCCATTTGCCACAAATGCCGTTGTTCTTAAACCAAACTCATAGCACGCGCGTATTAACCCTGCCTTATGACGGAGAAAATTTCAATGCCGATGCGGTTTTACACCAACCAGCCGAATCAAGTGTGTTTGGTGATGACTGCCGATTGTTTGCCCGTGTTATTTACTAATAAACAGGGCACGGAAGTGGCCGCTGCCCATGCCGGTTGGCGCGGATTATGCGACGGCGTGTTAGAGCAAACTGTCGCCAAATTTCACTGTCCGCATGAAGACATCTTAGCGTGGTTCGGACCGGCTATTGGCCCAACGGCTTTCCAAGTGGGGCAAGAAGTTATCGATCAATTTGTTGCCCAAGATCCCCAAGCCACATCCGCCTTCATCGCTGATCCGAAAGCGAAAGATAAATGCCCTCGGTAACCTTTACCAAATCGCTACGCAACGCCTCAATGCCCTTGGCATCACCCAAATCAGCGGTGGCGAACACTGCACTTATCTTGAAGCAGACAAATTCTTCTCTTATCGCCGAGATCATGTTGCGGGAAGAATGGCATCGAGATCGTGTGGATGAACGGATAATTTTGATTTCTCATTCGTGTATGCAAAAATGCGGTTAAAAATAACCGCACTTTTTATCACATTTTTATCGTTGATTACATTCCAATCACCACGCAGCTAATCACGCTTTGTGCTTTTTCCTGCATTTTAACAGCTGCATTTCGATCATCGCCGGCAGGGCCGACAACAACACGATTCCAATCCGCACTTTCATTCACTCTGGCATTTTAATCCGAGTGCGTTTAATTTAACCTGCAACGCATCAGCCTGCGCTTTATTTTTAAATGCGCCACATTGTAACCCGTAGCGGCGCTCACCCGTGCTGGCTGTTTGTGGTGATGCCGGTTTTGCCGTTTGTTGTTGTGGCTGAGGTTGTGACGGCGATTGCGGTTGTGCACCAGGCTCAGTTTTTCGGTGGCTCGGTCTTCACGACTGGTTCCGCTTTTTCTCTTCTTTTGGCGGCGTTACTTTTTGCCTCTTTCGCTTCTACCACTTGCGGTTTGGCTTGTGGTTGCACTGGGGTTGTGTTGTCTGTGCAGTGGCTTGAACCGGTGCTTGTGCCGTTTGTGGTGCGGTTGCGGCTTGAGCTTCGGCGCTTTGCTGCGCGCCAATTCTGCTTGTTTTGTTCTTCTTCCATCGCCGCTAAAATCTTACGTTGTTCTTCCGTTAAACGCATATTTTTATCCAACGATTTCGGATTATTATCAATTGGCACGGTGCGGGTTTCTAGCGCTTGAATATAGCTCCACACTCTTCCGGACGATTCGGCAAGACACTTTTTCGGCTGTGTTTTTCCACTATGGTGGCAGACTCCGCCACAGGCTCCGGCGCTTTTTCTTTTAATAAATAAAGCCCAAGTCCAAAAAGCAACGACCACCATGGCGGCAATCATTAATAGCAAGGATTTGTTATTTTTATTTTGTTTCTTCTTTTCTTCATGCTGCTGCGCGCAGCGTAATCACGTTGAGCCACAATAAAACCTGTTCAATTTAAAAAGATAATCATTAAAGGGATGAAATAAAAATTCGCGTAATTCTACTGAAAAATTGCCTTATTGATCTACCACAAAGCCGAAACTAGCTTAAACCAATGGATCCACATCTAAAATCCACCGCACTTTTGTTGCTTGATCGGCCTGATCTCGTTCAAACGCCGTCAAGATCTGATGCAAGCGTGGCACGCGAAGGATGTTGCAACAATAACTGCCAAACGATATTGTCCCTGCTTTTTGCTGAATGGCGCCGGCATCGGTCCGAGGGATTTGTAATTCCGGTGCAATATTTCGTTTCACCTGCTGCAAATATGCTGCAAACTGCGCCAACAAATGCTCTGCGTCTTCGCTATGAGCGACTTTGCGCTTTGAACAACGCTTGTGAGCTGAAAGGCGGCAATCCCATCGCTTTACGCAACGCCAGGGCATTGAGGGCAAATTGGTTGTAGCCTTTTTGCAACAGGCTTTGTAACAAGCGATGTTCCGGATAATGGGTTTGTAAAGCACTTCGCCTTGTTGCGCACCGCGCCTCAGCACGGCCTGCCACCTGCATATAAAGTTGAGCCAACCGTTCTTCCGCACGGAAAATCCAATGAAAACAACGCACTATCCACATTGACTAACGCCACTAAGGTGACATTCGGAAATGGTGCCCTTTTCGCCAACATTTGCGTGTCCGATAAGAATTTGGCTTTTGCCCTGTTGAATATCCGCTAAACAACCTTCTAACTTTGCCTTTGCGCGCTGTCGTATCACGGTCAATTCGGGCAATGCCTATAATTTGGGGAAAAATTGCTTTTAAGGTATCTTCTAGCTGTTCCGTACCTAAGCCCGTAGTGATTAATTGAGTGAACCACAATTACCGCATTGGCGCGGAATCGGCTTTTGTGCCTGCAATGATGACAACGCAAGACATTGTGTTGTTGGTGATACGTAAGGTTTATCGCAATGGCGGCATTCCGCCATCCAGCCGCATTCATGGGCACAGCAAACACCGGTGCAAAACCGCGTCGATTCAGAAACAACAACACCTGATTGCCTTTTTCTAAATGCGCCGCATACGTTTTATCAGGATTTCCGATAAACCGTTGCGCCATTGACTGATGTTTTAAATCAATGACGTGTTGTTGAAGTGCGGGTGGACTGATTGGCTTTTTCTGATAGACACAAGCGCTGATATTTTTTCCCTGCTGCACATTATTCAGACTTTCTCCAAACAAGGCGTTGCCGACCCCATTAAAACGGGGATATTCAATTTGTTTTGCATACACCACCGCCAAATCACGGGCATGATAACGCCAACCGTCTTGTTGCTTAAAAGACGCGTCATGTTCTTCATCGATAATAATTGCGCCCTAAATCGGCAAATTGCGTAAACAGCGCTGAACGTGTACCAATAATGACCGCACTTTGCCCGCTGCGCGCACGTTTGCCACACGTGTAATCGTTGTGTCATTTAAATTGGAATGCAACACATCAATCACCACGTTAAAACGAGCTTGAAACGGCTTACCGTTTGTGGCGTCAGCCCGATTTCCGGCACCAAGACCAACACTTGTTTGCCTTGATTTAAAATTTCTTCAATAAATTGCAGATAAATTTCCGTTTGCCGGAACCTGTCACGCCGTCCAACAGCTGCTGACAAACCCTTGTAAAATTTCAGTGGCTGAAACACCAACGCTTGTTGTTTATTGAGTGTTAATCGATCAGCTTTATTGACGATAGGTTTATCAACTCAGTTGCTGTTTCCAGGTCTGAATTTCCGGTTCTTGAGCGATTTCGGTCATGTATTCTTTGGCTTTCAACGCCGACCAAATGCCGCTACCAAATGGATTGCTGCCTTTTTCCAGCCCATCCTTTGCCGCCCTGCAACGCTTCAAGCTGTCGAACGTTTTAGCAAACCTTGCGCCAACGTTTGCTCACCAAGTGCGGTTGGTTTCCAAAAATTTTTGTTTTTCCACCGCACTTTCACCTTGACGCAGTTTCACCGGCAAGGATTGCGACAACACGTCTCCCAACGGGGCATGATAATAATTTGCCGCCCAATTTAAGAACTGCCAACTTTCCGGTGAAAACAGTGAAGTATCATCCAGACAGGCTAGCACGAGGCTTCAACTGTTCTTCAGGCACGTCCGTCTGTTCCACGATGTCAACTACAACACCAACCCGCTTTCTGCGTCCCAAAAGGCACAAGCACCCGCGCCCCCAACGACAACCCTCATCGACGCAGGCAGGATATAGTCAAAAGAGCGATGTAACGGCACAGGAAGTGCATTCGGGCAAATGGCATGAATGGAAATTAAGCGAACTCAAAATGGGCTCGGAATATAGCATTTTGAGGGGATTATTGTCTCATTTGAGAGAGGATGGGTTGAATGTCATTTTCTTTTTCTGTAAAATTCGCAACCTTACACACAAGCGTGCCAATTTTATAATGGCGTAATATTAATCTCATGCGGTGTCAGGGATTGCTTTTTGCGATTGGCTTGATAGCGGCATGGCTTCAAATTTGAGGTTTTCTATGAAACAAAGGTATTCATCCTGAATATAAAGAGTTACGGAAACCTGTTCTTGCGGTAACGTGATCAAAACTCGTTCTACCTTAGGCAAAGACATCAACCTTGATGTGTGCGGTAAATGCCACCCATTCTACACAGGGTAAACAACGTGTTGTTGATACCGGTGGTCGTGTTGAACGCTTTAACAGCCGTTTCAAAAATCCCAGGTACAAAATAATCTGAGTTTTGCAAGCCCTGCCTATGGTAGGGCTTTTTTACAAAGTAATCGTTAATTTTCAATTACTTTTTCAAACATCGTTAATGGCATTTAACGTTTGATATTTTAGGTAGTTACACCATGTCCTATCTTCTTTTTAGCCTTATGGCTGCCGTTATTTTCATTTTTAATTCTCACTATCGCTGGACGTATGCTATTGCGTTATTTCTCTTTTTCTTCGGGGAATGACCTTCTTTTTCCGGACAGTGGCAAAGAGGCGTGAATTTTGCGTCGATACTGTTTGTCGTCTTGATGTTATTTCATCGATTAAAAATTCATTATTACAAACAGCCTTTTATTGATTTCAGATTTTTACTGGTCGCCGATTGGCGTAACTGGGAAACTCTCTTGCATTATAAAAGGCGCAATTTTGGCGATTTTCGGTTTGATCGGTTTGTTGGTTTATGCCATTTTTGGTTGGGCGGATGCCGATGCCTTTACCGGTGTCTTGGCGGATTTTGGCAGGGGCGTGAGTGCTGTAGCTTTTGGGACTGATGTGGCATTATTCTCGCCACCCTCACGCGACGAAAGTTTGGCTGGACTCTTTGCCGGATGATGGCAGGGATGTGTTTTTAAATTGCCAATGTCATGCCGAGGTGTCTTTTTAGTGTGCCGAACTTTTTCCGGTGATGGTCAAAAATTCATGAAAAATGACCGCACTTTGCCCCAGAAGGCGAATTTTCAAGGAAACAAAGCCGGATATTGTGGTGTGTTTACAAGAGTCCACACTGGATCCACATCAATTTGATTTTGATCAGCAGACGATTCCACCGCTTTCCATGTTTGAAAAACAAGAAGAGACCGTTTTTATGAGCCCGTTGCGTGTGCATACCTTAGGTGGGGGCAACATGGAAATCGGAGTTTGCTTTCTTGGTCGGGGTGCCATCCACCGATTTTGGCGCATTGGCAAACGGTGTGTTCTATTCCGTTGTTCCGCATTTAACCTCCGGATTGGTGAAAAATTTGCGTGAGCAAGGCTATTTTTGTGTTGCCTTATCGCCTTTCACAAAAGGGAATTACAATGCAAAATCCGCCTATGAGCATTTTTGGTTTTGATTTAATGTTACAGCCACAGGATTTAGGCTATCCTGCGCCGTTGGGAAAAAACCTGTGGCACATTGGCAGCGATGAGATGTTGAAGTATGCCGAGATGATTTTGCAAAAACAACATCCGTTATTACAGCATGTTCAACAACCGATGTTTGTTTATGTATTAACCATGAAGGAACACGGGCCATATCATACGGATACGCCGAATCATTTTAATTTGGTTAAAGACGGCTTAAGCCAGAAAACGATCGCCTGTTTGAATGATTATACGCAGCGTATTGTGGCGCTAAATCAAGCGACAGAAACCTTTTACCGCTATTTAAAACAACGCAATACGCCTTATGTGTTCGCGTATTTTGGGGATCACCAAGTGGCGTTTGATAATTGTTTACCGCCGAAGTTGGGACAATATGCGAATCCGGATTATGTGACGCAAGTGGTGGTTCGAAGTAATATGCCGTCAGTTTTACGCCACAGCAAACGTTTTGTAGATTTGGCTTTTGTTGGCGGATTATTGCTTGAGATTGCAGGGATTGCCTGTTGAAGATGACTTTATGCGCGCGAATATTGCGATGCGGATCTTGAGCGAAGGAAAATTAGAAGATGCGGAAGCACAAAGTTTGGTGAACGACTATCGCCATTATTTATATCAACATCTGAAAATCGCTAGATAAAAAGTGGAAAGTTAAAAACTGTACCTTCGTAGCGTGCAACTTGTTGCACGAATAATTAATCTCGATGCGTAATTCGCGATTTTCGTGCGTAGCGTGCAACTTGTTACACGCTACGATTCTTTTATCGTTACTTAAAAATGTTCGCTTATTTTTATTTTCTCTTAGTGCGCTTAGTGCGCTGACGTTGTTTTTCTTAACAATGCGTAACCCTAACAAGGCAGACACACACGAGCCCAATAAAATACCGAGACGAGAGGGTGTCAAAGTTATCATGCCCGGTTTCTCCGAAGGCAAGGCCGGCAAGGAACATCGACATGGTAAAGCCGATACCGCAGAGTACGGCAATCGCAAAAATCTGCGTGAAATGGATGCCTTCAGGTAATTTGGCAAGGCGTAATTTCACCGATAAGTAACTGAACAGGAAAACGCCAAGCGGTTTTGCCGATGATTAAACCGAGCATAATGCCCAAGGTGAGTGGTGAACTTAAGCTGGAGAATCCCACGTTTTCCATGAGACACCAGCGTTAGAAAAACGCAAATAACGGCAGAATTAAATAGCTACACCATGGCGCCAAAATATGTTCGAATTGATGCAAGGGTTTTTCACCTTGACGTCCCCTGCATAGGGATACAAAAACCGATGATCACGCCTGCCAAAGGTGGCATGAACGCCTGATTTGAGTACGGAAGCCCATAAAATTAAGCCGACCACCATGTAAGCACATAATGCGCTGACTTTCAGGCGATTCATCACAACAAGCATGGCAATGGCGATAGCGGCTAAAATGAGAGCCTGTGTACTGAGTTCATGAGAGTAGAAGATCACAATAACAACAATGGCACCCAGGTCATCAATAATGGCAAGTGCCAATAAAAACACTTTGAGCGGCAAAGGGACGCGCTTGCCTAAAAAGTGCCACAATGCCGACAGCAAAAAGCGATATCGGTTGCCATCGGAATTGCCCAACCTGATTGAATTTCCGGGCTGTCTTGTGCAATAAAGGAATAGATTAAAGCAGGAACAATCATCCCACCAATGGCCGCAATGGCAGGAAAAATAGCTTGTTGATAGCTGGAAAGGGATCCTTCTAACATTTCACGTTTGACTTCCATGCCCACTAACACGAAGAAAAACGGCCATAAAAACCATCGTTTACCCACATGAGTAGGGGCTTGGCAATACTAAATGCGCCAAATTGTACGCTGACGGGGGTGTCTAAAAAGTGAAAATAGTTTTTCACTCAGTGCCGTGTTGGCGAGCACAATGGCTATCAAGGCAAAAATCAGCAGCAATACGCCACCGCTGGCTTCAGATTGGAAAAATTTTTTTGGATACGTTGCATAAACAATAATACTCCTGAGATAACGCCTGAAAGGCAAAGCATAAATACGAAAGTTAAAGAAAGTTACAGGAAATGAATGATATTTTCAAGAAAAGTCGGGATTGATTAATGTTATTCGTATTATTTTTTTATTTTTTTAAAACGATTTCATTTATTTTGGCAAGCCGCATGCCATTACGTTAATTTTTGTAAATAGGGCTGCCGAGTTGATTCATTTGATGTTGAATCCACAACTGTCTGCGTTTGGTGTAAGCGCCCGGTGCATTAACATGATAAACGATCGGGTTAGGCAAAACGGCGGCTAAAAGTGCGGCTTCATTTAGCGATAAATTTTTGCTGCCGTTTTTGAAATAAAATTGGCTGGCGGCTTCACGCCATGGATGCCTTCGCCAAATTCCGCAATGTTTAAATACACTTCCAGAATGCGTTTTTAGACCAGAGGGTTTCTAACAACAGGGCTAGCGAGCACCCTCAATTCCCTTCCTAAGCCAACTTTGCCCATGCCATAAATAGAGATTTTTAGCAGTTTGTTGGGAAATCGTTGAGGCGCCACGCGTGCGTTGGCTTTTGATTATACTTGAAGGCTCTTTTCAATGGCATTGAAATCAAACCCGTAATGTGTCGGAAAAATTTTTGATCTTCGGCGGCAATCACGGCTAATTGCATTGGCCAAGCAATATCGTCAATACTGACCCATTGGTAGCGTGTCGTATATTTCATATCGCCGGCGAATAAATGGGCGATTTTTGCTGCAACATATACGCTGAGCAGGGGATGGGAATAAAGCGAAAAAGAAATGTGATGGCAACGATGGCAGAGAAAAAACGAATGAAAAACGCACCGCACTTTTGAGGAAAAAGTGAAATCGACGCAATCGGACGTTAAACGGCGTTAACCGTTTCAAAATAACCTTAGTCAGCTTTCTGTGACGCATTCAGTTGGTTTCTTATCCAGTCGATAAATTCAGGGATTCATGGTTTTTAGCATATTGAACCCCTGTAATGGTTGCTGCGCTGGTATTGAGATTTTTGTTGAATTTTCTCGCTGTGGTAGGTTTTTATCCAATAATTGCGCGATAATTTGTAAGCGTAACCCTTACGGCATCCCGTTCGTCAGCGGTGAGCAATAAGGTTAAGACATCTTGTGCTTGCCCCTGTTCGAATGCGGTTTTTAGCATATCGAAAAGGCATTCCATTGTTCTAAATTGCGACTAATGTACATATCAACGATCCTACATTCTATACTATTAAACTAGTGCGCCTAGTATAGCCGATCATATTCTTCATTGCTAAAAAGTTTGTGGATCTTCTTTGTTTTGCAATCGCTGATAGTAAAAATCGTAAGTCAGGACATTTTTGCACATAGCCGCGCGTTTCATAAAAGGAATGGATGCCACGAATTCATCCATTTTCAACTTACCATTAGCGCGTGCCAACCATTTTTCCACCACGATGTTCGCCGGCATTATAAGCTGAAAGCAATGAGAATCCGGTTATTCGGATATTTGGCATTTAACTCTGCCAAACTATGCCGTGCCGAGCAAAATATTATTGAGCGGTTTAAATAAATCTGCTTCATCCGTATAAGGCAATTTGGCACGACTGGCAGTCGCTTTTGGCGGTACTTGGCAAAGCTGCATTAATCCGCGTGCATTGGCGGAAGATTGTGCATGGATTCCATGCGCTTTCTTGACGAGAAATCGCCATTGCAAAGGTTTTGCTGATTGATGTGGCATTTTGCGACACTTGCGCCTTGCGCTTGCTTAAGGTGAGGCGGCGAGGTTTTGAAGGGCAATATCGTAATAATGACTATAAGCCATCGGCAGGCGTAATTGAATGTGATCAAAGGCCTTTGGCAATGATGCCGCCGTCCACACCCCAAATCAAACCAGTTTTGTTGGTTGGCATATTGGCTGAGTGCAATTTGTTTTTCTTTTTCTGATCGTCAGGAAGATTCTCTAACAGGAAACGCCAACGCTGTTTCGCGCGGCACCGAGGCGATCTAATTGGCGCAATTCAGCGATTTCTTCCAATGCCGGTTTCAGTTTGGGAAATTCATCCACCAAGTTTCATCAGTAATACTTGGTGCAACGAGTAATTGAGGTTGCCCGAAATGATAACGCTTACCACGGGTTTGGGGATCTAATTTGGCTGCCGCCAACATCGGATAAAAATCCTCGTTCATGAGAAAGTGCGGTCAATATTTCTGTTGTTTTTGGCTATCGCTTTTTCTCGATGGTTTTGCGAACCAATAACGCCACTCTTGTTTTTGACGACCTTCATCAGAGAGGGCATTGAGCCACGGGGTTAAATCGGTCTTTTTGCCAAATCGCTACTCTCGCAAACGGCGTTCGGTGAGGTTGTCCGCGTTTAAATTAAAGAGTTCTGTATCCCGCCATTGTTGAAACAATGGACTTTCGTTATCAAAAAAACGATTTAAAAACGCAATTTCCCATTCACGCATTTCTGCGTCAGTCAGTTGCCAGTTTTTTGCCCATTGTGCATAAGGCGCAAAGCTGCGATCTTCTATGTTCTCCAGGCAATGTACGCAAATAGCGGGAAAGCTTTGTAGCACGGCGAATTTCAGTAGGGGAGTGTTATTTTCCGTCATCGGTAATCTTGCGGAGAATTCGGCTAAACTTGCCGGTGTGTTGATGAGTGTTTGCAACAGTTGTAATTGGGCGGCCACCTTTTCGTCTTCGTTCTCGCCGGTCATGCGATGTAATTCCGTGGCTAAGAGTGCTAAAAGCCGTTTTCATCATTTTTGGCGAAGAGCATTTCCGCTTTTTGATAAATCTTTCGTTGCCGTTCTGCCGCCGCGAGCATACCACGCTGCCCAAAGTTGAGTATCGTTAGGGTAGCTTGCTGTTAGCTAACCAAAGCTGTTCATAACGAGAACAATATGGGTATTTGCGTTAGAATCCGGCTTTTTTTATCTGTTGTGTTGTTTGTGCTTCCTGTCGCAGTTCAGCATTTAAATACGGCTATTTGCATCTCCAAGGAGCTTGGCTTAACGCGTTGCGCATAATGAACGAATCCCTCCAAATCGTTAGCATTCTGGAAAAAGGGAAAAGGCTTTGTTCCCATCGCGTGCGCAAAAATGTGTCGGGTTTTGTGCAATAGCTTGTTCGATTTCTTGTTTTAAGGCAGTTGACTTCTTCTGGCTGCGTGGTTTGATTGACGCTTTGTAATTCGTGCGTCAAAGTAGGCGGTCATCGCATCCATTTTTCAAAGCGATAGTCTTTAACGATTCAATCAGTTTGAGATATAACTCGGCGTTATCAGAAACGTTGTTATTTTTCACCGCACTTTTTAACAGATTTTCTAACTGTAAAAACGTTGCGCGTTGCGTCATGCGTTTAAGTTCATCCGCATTTCGTGCCTTTGTCCATTGGGTTTGCGTTTGAGCCAAATTCGATTTATGCGCGAGATTTAGGCGGATGTTGATGCGCTAACGCAGAAAACGAAAGTGCGGTCAACATACGAGTAGAGAAATGGAAGTGTTTCAAATATCGCATCGTGGGTTTCAAGAAATCGTGGTGTTATCGCTCATCTTTTGTTGCCTTAATGGGTTAAATGAACAAAGGGATTAATTCACTTCTTTGACACGCAATCCTTTTGGCACTTCAAAGAACATATTTTCTTCAAGCCCTGTAATTCCTTCCACTTCCGTGACGCCAAATGCTTTCATGCGCGCAATCACCGATTGCACTAATTCTTCCGGCGCAGAAGCTCCTGCGGTAACACCAATGGTTTGCACGCCGTTAAACCAATCCGGCTGAATATCATTGGATCATCAATTAACCTAGACGCCACGCCCATTCGAGAACGCCAACTCTGCCAAACGATTAGAATTAGAGGAGTTTTCGGAGCTAACCACGACCACTAAATCCGATTGTTTTGCCAGTTCGCGCACCGCTTGTTGACGATTGGCTTGCGCATAACAAAATGTCGTTTTTATGCGGACCTTGAATCGCAGGGTATTTTTTTCTTTTCAATCGCACTGATAGGTCTCCGCTAGTCATCTAAAGACAGCGTGGTTTGTGTCATAAAGGTTAAATCATCATTGTATTACGGGGAGGTTAGCAATATCCCTCAATACTTTCAATGAGATAAATGCCACCTTCGTGGTTGCCGTATTGTCCCATGGTGCCTTCCACCTGGGTGACCTTTATGCCCGATGAGAATCGCTTTTGCACCTTTTTACTGGCGCGCGCCACCTGCATATGTACTTTGGTCACTAACGGACAAGTGGCATCAAAAGACTTTCAAGCGGCGATCTTTGGCTTCTTGGCGTGACTGCTTGAGACACGCGTGGGCGGAGAAATGATCATCGCACCGTCCGGTACTTCGCCCAGTTCTTCGACAAAAATGGCGCCGCGTTCACGTAACCCATTCACCACGAAGCGATTATGCACCACTTCATGACGGACATAGATTGGCGCACCGTGAATTTCCAATGCCAGTTCAACAATACTGATGGCACGATCGACGCCGGCACAAAAACCGCGTGGGTTGGCTAAAATTATCTTCATTTTTGACCGCTCTTTTGTTTATTCTTATCACCTTTAAAAGGCATCTAATGCCAGTAAACCGGCGCTGGATACAAATGGCAATGTCCGCCACATTAAACACCGGATAATGATAAATATCCCAATAAAAATCAAAGAAATCCACCACAAAACCGTTGTAGGCACGATCGACCATATTGGCAAGTGCACCACCAATAATGAGCGCGTAGGCGGCATTTTTGTAATGTTTGATTGGCACGATTTTTCTTCATGAAATACGCCAACATAAGGGAAATACCTATCGCCAATAGGATAAAGAAATATTTTTGCCAACCATCGTGATCCGCCAAAAAGCTGAAATGCCGCGCCATAATTACGCACGTAAGTTAAATTAAACACCGGCAGAACATCTCACGCTTTCATACAAATCAAATTTTTGTACCACAATGTACTTTGTTAGCAAATCAAGCAGCGACCGCACTTAGCCAGAGAAAAGAGAGTCCGGATTTTTGTTGGGACATAATGTTTCTAAAATAAAATCATGATCAAAATTAGGTCGCCATCTCTAGCACAAGGCGAGGGTTTATACAGAAAAAGGTGATGAGAAAGCGAACAGATACACGTCATTTTATGTTGCAGGCGAACATCATGGAATGACGTAATGGATTTTCGTGAAATGGTAAGCATGCTTAAACGTGTTGAATAATCACCGCACTTTTTCAGTCAGAGTGCGTAGTCAGGCTTGCTTTTGTCAAATTCACAATATGATAGCCGCCTTTTATTTCTAGAATTGAGATGATTATGTTTGGCATAGATTTTATTGAACTGTTAGGTTACACCGCGACCTTTTTGTTGCGGCTTCATTTTTGTTTAAATCGATAGTTTCTCAGAACCGTTAATTGTATCGGGCAATTTTATTCGTCATTTATGGGCTCGTTAAACAGACTTATCCGGTTGCGTTATTGAATATCTTTTTAGTCGTCAAATCTGTATCAACTGTGGCGATTAAAACAGGAGAAGCTAATAGAAGATAAAAAGCTGAACCCTTTTGAGATTCAGCTTTTCTTTTCGTTAAATTACGCGAATTCCGCGCGTAATTTCTTCGTGACATCTACCATCACTTTTAATGCGGCGATGGTTTCCGGCCAGCCGCGGGTTTTTCAGGCCACAGTCCGGGTTTACCCATAAGCGTTCTTTTGGCACCACTTGTAACGCTTTGCGAAGAAGATGTTCGATTTCTTCTGCGGTTGGTACGCGTGGGCTGTGGATGTCGTACACGCTGGGCCGATGTCGTTCGGTATTTTGAAATCACCGAATGCGGTAAGCAATTCCATGTCGGAACGGAGGTTTCGATGGTGATCACGTCGGCATCTAGAGCGGCAATGGACGGTAGAATGTCGTTAAATTCGAACAACACATGTGTGTATGAATTTGCGTATCATCTTTACAACCCATTGAACTTAAACGGAAAGCTTTCACCTGCCCATTGTAAGTAAGCGTCCCAATCGGCGCGTTTGAGCGGTAAGTCTTCGCGGATAGCCGGTCTCGTCAATTTGAATCACTTTAATACCTGCTTTTCTAAATCTAACACTTCATCAGAAAGCGCCACGGCAATTTGTCTACATACGGTGAACGCGGAATGTCGTTACGCACGAAAGACCATTGTAAAATCGTTACCGGACCGGTTAACATGCCTTTCATCACTTTGTTGGTGAGGCTTTGGGCATATTGCGACCAACGCACGGTCATTGGTTCCGGACGGGTCACGGTCGCCGTAAATCACCGGTGGTTTTGACGCAGCGGGAACCGTAACTTTGTACCCAACTGAATTTGGTGAACTGCAAACCCATCCAGCAATCTCGCCGAAGTATTCCACCATGTCGTTACGTTCCGCTTTCGCCGTGCACTAACACGTCTAAATCCAATTTTTCTTGCTCACGCACCACAGAATTTAATTTCTTTTTCATTGCCGCTTCGTAATCTGCCGCTGAGATCGCCTTTTTGAAGGCGGCACGGGCATGACGAATTTCCGTGGTTTGCGGGAAGGAACCAATATTGCGGTTGGCAGCACGGTAGATTTAACCACGCATTTTGTAACTTTAATCCGTTCCGCAAATGGCGATTTACGTTGATCGGCATTTTTCGGCAGAGTTTGCCAAACGCCCGCCACACAAGTGCGGTGGATTTCACGAGAGTTTTTACGCGCATCAGCGGCTGCTTGGCTAGCATCAAGCTCTGCTTGCACAGCTGCTCTGCCTTGCTCAAGTGCTGCTTTAATGACGCGTAATTCTTGAATTTTTGCAGGTGAACGCCAACCATTGATAAAGCTCCGGCTTGTTGGCTTTGCAGTTGGGTTTCCACCGTCAAATCATAAGGCGTATGGAGGAGGGAACAGCTTGATGCAATCCATAAAACGCTCACCTAATTTTGCTTTTAGTGGTTCAACCACATCTAACACTTCGGTTTAAGTTCGCACGCCAAATATACGGCCGTCAATCACGCCCACGGAAAGGATTTTGTCGAATCAACGAATTCATACACTTTGTTCCGGCGCGCGTACCAAATCAATACGAAGACCGGCTACCGGCAAGGCTCAATAAATCCGCATGTTCCGCCACGATCCGAAAAGTAGGTGGCAAGCAAGAGTTTGGCATTGACTTGCGCAGCAAACGTCGCATAAACCGCTTTATAGGCGGCAATCCATTCTGCCGGTAAATCAAGGGTTAAGGCAGGTCTCATCAATTTGAATGTATTCCACACCTTCAGTGCTCAACGCGTTTAAAGATGTCCACATAAACCGGCACGAGTTGTGTTTAACAAAATCGAAACGATTAAATGCGGCACCTTTTTTCTTTGCCCTAACCAAAGGAAGGTTAATGGACCAACGATGGTGGGTTTTTACTTTGTGACCAAGGGCTTTGGCTTCATCGGATTTGTTGCACATAGTGCGCCGGGTTGGCTTTAAATTGCGTCTTTTGTGGAATTCTGCACGAGATAGTGGTAGTTGGTGTCGAACCATTTGGTCATTTCAATGGCAAATTGTGTTTTGCTGCCACGCGCCACTGGAAATATTGGTCGAGCGTTAAGTTTTAGCTGTCGAAAACCAAAGCGTGAAGGAATGGCGCCTGTTGCCACTTGTAAATCTAAAAATGTGATCGTAGAAAGTGAAATCTGCCACCGCCACGAAATCCGCGTTTGCATTGGCTTGGTGTTGCCAGTTAATTTCACGCAGTTTTTGCGATGTCTAATAAATCGGCTTCCAGCGATCTCACCGCGCCAGTAACGTTCTTGGGCAAATTTAAGTTCACGTTTTGCCCCTACGCGTGGAAAACCCGATAAATGAAAATGTTGTCATGTTAATTCCTCGATAGATTAAATAATTTAGACGGCTAAACGTCTGTACGAGGCTAGAATGACGGAATTAGGGCATAGGGTTATGCAAAATTAATAATTTTCTCGAAAGTTGATGAAAAATTTTTAATGTTCCTTACGATACGGCAGGCTATAAAAACGTGTTTATTTTTGACCGCACTTGAATTAAAAAGACCCGATGGGAATATCGGGTCTGTCATAGCATTATCTTTTCGGATTTCTTTAATAAACTTCATCAAAGCGTTTACGTTTACGTAATTGATCTGGCGTGAGTTTATTTGCGTCTGCCGGCAAATGGGTTGTTCCTTCTTGAATTGCAGACGAATCGGCGAGCCGATAATTTTGAGGCTGCGGCGGAAATGGTTGGATAAATAACGTTTGTAAGAATCCGGCAGTTTATCCACTTGGTTACCATGAATCTACAATGATCGGCGGATTGTAGCCACCCGGATGGGCATATTTCAGTTTCTACGCGACGACCGCTAATCATCGGCGGTTGATGCTCGTCTACCGCAATTTGCAGAATACGAGTCAGCAGGATGTCGTCATTTCTGCGTGTTGCACATTCATAGGCTTCCTTAGACGGAGTCAAATAAATTGCCCACGCCACTGCGCAATGAGCGGAGATAAAGCGCACTTCGCAAAAATCAATAAAAATCTAAACGACGATCGAGCTCGGATTTCACGCGATCTTTTGACCTCGGTGTCCAGTCCATCCCATTTATTGACCACAATCACCAAGGAACGGCCGGCGTTTAAAAATAAAGCCGAGGAGGGACAAGTCTTGGTCGGAGATGTTCTCACGGGCGTCAATAACCAATAGCACCATGTTGGCGTCTTGAATGGCTTGTAGTGTTTTTGATCACGGAGAATTTTTCTACCGCTAAATGCACTTTACCGCGTTTGCGCACTCCCGCCGTGTCGATTAACGTGTAATTTTGTCCATCGCGTTCCATTGGAATGTAAATACTGTCGCGGGTGGTGCCTGGCATGTCGTAAACCACGACGCGATCTTCGCCCAAAATGCGGTTAGTCAATGTAGATTTACCGACGTTTGGACGTCCCACAATGGCGATTTTGATGTTTTTGTTTATCCGGCGTTTGTTCTGTGCCAGTTCTTCATCTAAAAGTGCGGTGTCTTCTTCATTTGAAAAATCGAAATCTTCGTCCCATTCGTCAAATTCAGTAACTTCGGAAAGAAAACATCGGCATTTTTCGACCGCACTTTCTTCTGTGTTTCGCCATTTGCTCTGCGAATGGGGCAAGCACGTGTTCCATCGCTTTAGTGATCCCACGCCCTTGAGAGGCGGCAATCTGTGCAATTTCACCTGACTTCCAATTGATAGAACTCAGCGCAGTGGGAATCAGCATCAATGCCATCTACTTTGTTGGCAACCACCACGGTGGTTTTGTTTTGGCGTTGGCGCAAATAGTTTTGCTAATGCCGATATCCGCTGACGTTAAGCCGGCACGGGCATCTACTAAGAATAAAACGATGTCTGCTTCTTCAATGGCAAGCAACGATTGCTCCGCCATTTTTCTTCTACGCCTCTTCCGTGCCGTCGATACCGCCGGTGTCAATGACGATAAAAATCGTACCGGCAAGATGCGCTTGACCATATTTACGGTCGCGCGTCAGACCGGGAAAAATCAGCGACTAAAGCATCACGGGTGCGGGTTGAGACGATTGAATAAGGGTGGATTTGCCCACGTTTGAGCGACCCACCAAGGCAACTACAGGAGTTGTCATAAAAACCTCTTATAAATGAATGTGCCACGGGAATATTGATATCGGCACTTGAAAAATGGCTGGCATTATAGCGGATTTTGGCAGTGATGAGAAATGACAAGGTAAGGGGCGTTGAATGAGGTGAGGGGAAAAATAGGAGGTGATTGTTTGAGCAATGTGTATTAGAAATATTTTTTGCATAAAATGCGGTGGAATCTTTTGTTTGCGCATAATTAAAAACACAAAGAAATTCCCACCGCACTTTTAGCTGATTTAATTCACCATTCTGACAGCGCCAACGGAAACCATCTGCTTTCATACAGGCAGTAATCAAGGTTTGCTCTTGGAGAGGCGCTACTTTATTCATGCCTACATCGTAGGTGCATTTAGCGAGTTTTTGTGTCGGTGTCTTTTTGCTGACGCCTTCTTTTATACCATTCTTCAACTCGGTGTTGCATCTGCATTTCGCAACCGCTAAGTAACGTACTAAGGGCAATGAGTAATGCTGAGTTGACAATCATTTTTCATTATGGTGTCCTTTTATTTAGTTTGTTCTGCACTGAAACTGGTATTTAAACTTTCTACTTGGCCGATAATCGCTTCTCCGCTAAATGTTGCTTTACCGGCGACTTCTTCCGCATGAGGACCGAAGAATTTTACCTTCGTATTGACCGTCACGACTATGAAAAAGGAAAGTTTCCTTCCGCAAACCGCTTTGCCTTGGAAAGCTATTTCCGACAATTGGTGCTTGGTGAAGCGCAATGTTTCTTCGAGGGTAAGTCATATCCAACTCGCCGTAGATTGTTTTTATCATCGAAGTTTGCGACTAATTTAGCATCACCGATGTTTTTAACCTGATTTTTGACATTGTCATAACGGCTTGCATTGCCTTGATAGGTAACAACACCGTGTTGTGGAATATTTTCACAGGTGTTTCGCTTCCCATGTAGAAAAATGTCTCGCGTAGGATCTTTTGTTGCATTCCAAGCAGCACTAAGCCAACGTGAGGCGATAGGGGAGGAGAGTCCGGTGAAAGCTTGGGATGCGTTTCAATAAGCTTGATTGCCATGCTGTCAACAAGCAGTGTTTGTATATCCTCGCCTTCTTCTTTTTGAATGCGCCGTTAAAGAATAAGTGCGGTTATAGCCAGAAAGGGTACCGACTTTGGTGTTACCTGAGTGAACCGTTATGTTTTCCAGCATACCTTCTTAAATTCATCTTGGGAAATAGTAAGATCAGAACGAGTTAGGTGCGTAGATGGAACAGATGGAGTGACAGGAGGACGTTGTGCTTATGAGCGTTCTTGTTGCGCCCGTGATTCTGCTGTTTTTTTCAGCTGCCTGAGGATGGGAATTGGAAGGGTGGCTGCCGGTGTCGGTTCCTGTTGTGTTGACGGCGTCGTGGTTGTTGTAGGGCAGAACTGCTTGGTGTAGAAGGAATTGGTTGAGGATCGGAATGACTGCTCTCCACCACTGCCTCCACAAGCGCTTATCATCAAAGTACTGAGTATGAGAGTAGAAAATGTTATTTTTGACATCTTGTCATGCTCCTTTATTTTTACTAAATTTTGAATTAAAATGTTATATAAAATAACGGCAAAATTATAAATCATGAAAGCAAGTGATAAAAATTTATCTAAAATAATGCCTTTATTATTAAATAATTTAATAAAAAGTTGAGTTTGTTTGAGGAATTATTTGTTAACTATTGTGAATAATAGAAAATTTTTATTTTTCATGATGAATAAATGACGATCATCTAAAATGAAAGTGTGGTGGTTATTGAGTTCAATTTTTCAATGTTAAATATTCACGGATCAATTGACATTTAGCGTCTCAGCCCTTACCTTACACAAAAGATCTCAAACCGATTATTTTCTTTAAATTTAAAGGAGTTTTTTATGCAATCTCGTATTATCGTTGACAGCAGAGAAGAATCGTTACTTAGCACGCACAAAGTGTTGCGTAACACCTATTTCTTGTTAGCGTTAACATTAGCCTTTTTCCGCTGTGGTGGCTTATGTGTCCATGGCAATGAATTTACCAAGACCGGGGCTTATCATCATGCTTGTGGGCTTTCTATGGGCTGCTTTTTCTTAACTAATGCCTTAGCAACTAGCGCATTAGGGATTTTATCTGCCTTTGCCTTCACCGGTTTCTTAGGTTACACCGTAGGGCCAATTTTAAATGCCTATGTGAGCGCAGGTTTGGGTGATGCTATCGTGTTAGCATTAGCCGGCACTGCAGCGACGTTCTTCGCTTGCTCCGCTTATGTCTCTAAATCCACGAAGAAAGACATGTCTTTCTTATCCGGCACTATCTTAGCGTTATTCGTGGTGTTATTGCTCGGTATGGTCGCGAGTTTCTTCTTCCAATTCCCGGCGCTTTATGTAGGCATTAGTGCGCTGTTCGTGATTTTCTCCACCATGGGAATTTTGTATGCGAAAACCAGTAATATCATTCACGGTGGTGAAACCAACTACATCTCGTGCAACGGTCAGTTTATTTGTGTCTATCTACAACCTGTTTATCAGTTTGTTAAACTTACTTTTCCTTCTTCTCAGAGATTAATTATTAATTTGATAGATAAATTCAACGCCCCTTTTTTGGGGCGTTTTTATATAATCTTCCCCTATAAATGCTAAGGTTATTATCATGCTTGAAGTCAATAATAGACACATTGAAACCGATGCTTCGGGTTACTTACTCAATGTTGAGGATTGGGATATTGAGGTTGCGCAAGCCATTGCGAAGTTAGAGCAGTTGGAATTAACTGATGCCCACTGGGAAATCATTCATTTTGTACGCGCGTTTTATCAGGAATACAAAACGTCACCCGGCAATTCGTATGCTGGTAAAAGCTACGGCACAAAAACTTGGGTGAAGACAAAGGCAATAGCCGCTATTTACAACGTTTGTTTCCTGACGGTCCGGCAAAACAAGCAACAAAATTAGCCGGGTTACCCAAACCGGCAAAATGCCTATAACTCATTTGCGAATTATTTGCATTTAAAAAATAAAAGAATATAATTCACCCCTGCAACTTATGTTGTTATTTTTATTAAAAACTTTTCAAAGGAGAAAAACATGCGTTTATTCGCGACATTAATCAGTGTGCTTGCATTAAGTTTAGCAGCAGCTTTAGCTTATGCAAAAAATTTAAAGTAGTGACCACCTTCACCATCATTCAAGACATGGCGCAAAAACATCGCCGGTGATGCGGCTACTGTGGAATCGATCACCAAACCCGGGCTGAAATTCATGATTATGAGCCGACCCCAAAAAGATATTGTGAAAAGCACAATCTGCCGATTTAGTCTTATGGAATGGTTTAAATCTGAGCGTTGGTTTGAAAAATTCTTCCAAAACGTGAAAGATAAGCCGGCGGTTGTTGTGACTGAGGGTATCGAGCCAATGTCTATTAATGAAGGTCCTTATACCGGCAACCCAAATCCGCACGCTTGGATGTCTCCTTCCAATGCCTTGATTTATATTGAGAACATTAAAAATGCGTTGGTGAAAATACGATCCGCAAAAATAAAGAAACGTATGAAAAACGCCGCACTTTATGCACAAAAAATCAAAGCGTTGATAAACCGCTTCGCGAAAAATTAGCACAAGTGCCGGAAGCGCAACGTTGATTGGTTACGAGTGAAGGTGCTTTCAGCCATCTCACCCGTGACTATGGTTTTTGAAAGAAGTCTATTTATGGCCGATTAATGCCGAACAACAAGGTACGCCACAACAGGTTCGCAAAAGTGATTGAAACCGTTAAAGCCAACAATATTCCGGTTGTTTTCAGTGAAAGCACTATTTCACCCAAACCGGCAAAAACAAGTGGCGAAAGAAACCGGCGCCAAAATACGGTGGCGTACTTTATGTGATTCCCTTCCAATAAAAAGGTCCGGTACCAACTTATATCGATTTGTTGAACACGACCGTTTCTACTATCGCAAAAGGATTTGAAAAATAATGTCATCAAATATTGCCTCGATCTGTGTTGAAGATGTCACGGTTCGCTATAACAACGGCCACACCGCCATCCACGATGTCACCTTTTCGTTTAGAAGGTGGCACGACCTGCGCCCTTGTGGGTGTAAATGGAAGCGGCAAAATCAACCTTGTTTAAAAGTCTCATGGGATTGATTCATCCGCAACGAGGCAATATTACGTCTGTGTCATTTGCCAATTAAACAGGCATTAAAAACAAAACCTGGTCTCTTGTGTACCTCAATCTGAAGAAGTGGACTGGCAATTCCCGGTGTCTGTTTATGATGTGGTACTGATGGGGCGCTACGGATATATGAATTTCCTGCGCCGCCCAAGTGAAACCGATAAGCAAAAAAAGTGCAAGAAGCTATGCAACGGGTGAACATTGAGCACCTTGCCCACCGTCAAATTGGCGAGCTTTCCGGTGGGCAGAAAAAGCGCGTATTCTTCGCTCGCGCACTTGCTCAACAAAGTAAGATTATTTTTATTGGACGAACCTTTCACTGGCGTGGATGACAAACTGAAAATGCTATTGTTGATTTACTCGGGCAATTACGCAATGAAGGGCATCTTTATTTTGGTCTCCACGCATAACCTTGGTTCCGTACTCGGATTTTTGCGATCAGGTGGTGATGATTAATCGCATCGTCATCGCCGCCGGTTCAACAGAAACCACGCTTTCAATCAACATAACTTAGAATTGGTCTTTGGTGGCGTATTGCGCCACATTAAGTTACTTGGTTCAGATTTGCACGGATGATGAAGATCCACGTGCCGTTACCGTCCTACCGATGATGAGCGCGCGGCGGTGTTCTATGGAAAAACCAAAGTCGATCCACTGGCGCCAATTGTAGAAAACACTGTAAATCAGAGGAAAAACTGTAATGTTAGATCTCTTACTGAGCCTTTTTCCTATGATTATATGGTGAAAGCTCATTTTGCTCAGTTCTGCCGTGGGTGGTGTCTGTGCTTTTTGTCTGCTTATTTAATGCTGAAAGGTTGGTCACTCATTGGTGATGCCTTTCCCATTCCGTTGTTCCCTGGTGTTGCCATCGCTTATGCGCTCTCTTTGCCCAGCCCTGGCGCCTTCTTTTCCGGCATTTTAGCGGCCGTGTCCATTTTATGGGTGAAATCCATTACCAAACTGCGGGAAGATGCGGTTATCTATTTCACGTTTACCACTGCGCTGGGTTTATTGATTATTTCCCTCAATCCAACCTCCGTCAATGTGCAAGATATTGTGTTAGGTAACTATCCTGGGCATTGCAGGATGAAGATATTCTTCAAGTAGCGATTATCATCGGCATGAGTTTAATTTTTATTGCTCATTTTTCTGGAAAGATCTGTTATTAATTTTCTTTGATGAAGTCCATGCCACTTCATGCAGGGCTCACCCCAATTTATTACAAAGTGCTATCGCGCTACTCAGCGCGTGTGTGGTCGCCGCGTTACAAACCGTCGGGGCGATTTTAGTCATCGCTATGGTGATCACGCCGGGGCTACGGCGTATTTACGCTACTGATCGTTTTACAACCCTTGCCATGATTGCCGTTATCCCTAGGCATTCTTTCCAGCGCGATTGGCGTTTATATCAGCTCATTTCTTGGATGGCGCAACAGGCTGGGGTTATTGTGTGTATTCTAGATCGCACTTTTTCCTGTTGGCTTTTATTTTTCTCGCCAAAATACGGCTTTAATCCGTCAGCGTAAACCAATCACGAAAGAAGAGGTGCAACAATGAACGCTATTTATCAATGGTTCACCGAGCCTTTCGCCTATCCCTTATGCAAAACGCATTAATTACAGCGTTATTAGTCTCCATTATTTGCGCCATGCTCTCCTGCTATTTAGTGTTGAAAGGCTGGTCGTTGATGGGAGATGCGATTTCTCATGCTGTTCTGCCCGGGCATCGTGGTGGCTTTTTGGTTAGGATTGCCTTTAACTATCGGTGCCTTTGTTGCAGGGTTTGAACTCTGTTCTGTTCTGCGTAGGGATATTTAAAGAAAACAGTCGTATTAAAGAAGATACCGCAATGGGGATTGTCTTTTCAGGAATGTTTGCGCTCGGGATTGTCTTGTTTAGCAAAAATTGAAACGGATCAACATCTAACCCATATTTTATTTGGTAATTTGCTTGGCGTAAGCGATGCGGAAATGTTGCAAAACGCTAATCATAAGTGCGGTCGTTTTGGTTGTTTTTGCGTCGAAAAGATTTTTACTTTATTGTTTTGATGCTACGCAAGCTAAAAATCGTTGGCTTTATCACCTCGACTCTTGCATTACAGCTTGCTGATTCTCCTTGCTCTTAACTATTGTCAGCGCCATGCAAGTGGTAGGCGTGATCTTAGTCGTTGCAGATGCTTATTTCACCGGGTATTACCGCATTTATTTTAAGCAAGCGCTTTTGATCATATGATTGACCATTGCCTTGGCAACCTCTATCAGCACCAGTATCTTCGGGACGATTATCAGCTCATCACATTGACGGTGCGACAGGTCCCTCTGCATTATTTTTGTTACAAAGCAGCGGTATTTTTAACCGCACTTATTTATAGCAAAATCAAACTGCGTTTCAGTGCAGCACCTGAAATGCCGTAAATTCTTTTCGCCAAGATAATTTTTCCGAGAAGACATTGTCCACGATAGCCGTACGAGGACCGTCTGTAATCAAGCATTTAAGGCGTCAATTTGACTTTCTGAACTGGCGGCGATAACTTCCACAGAACCGTCGGCAAGATTACGACACAATCCCGGTTACGCCGATTTTCAGCGCATATTGCTCACGTAAAAATAACGGAATCCCAACGCCTTGTACATGACCGTAACACGAAAGCGTTTTTGATCATCAGCCTTCTCTAGAGTGGAATAAAATACAAAAACTCACGCCTAAACGACGTATTTTTACTTTTCATTTTTCGCTAATTTGGCATAGCATACAAACTACGCTTTTATTTTATAGAGTGTCATCTAATTTTAATGAATGTCCTTCAAAAACAGGAGTAAATATGAAATTTCGTTTCGCTGCATTAAGCTAGCAACATTTTAGCCAGTACGGCGAGCTTTTGCCGGCGTAGTCACCAGTTCATCGAATATTGATTTTTTAGCCATTGATGGTCAAAAACCAGGCTAAAATCTTTATTGAAAAGAAACTCATGCATTTAACGTGAATGATACACAAAAACACCAAGTGGTCGTGCGGGTATCCGAAATTACTCAAGCGGTTCTGACCGTGTTTTTGTTTCGAGATCAGATCCGATCGTTGTGACATTTCAAGGGAACGTCGATGACATCGTTATTTCAGCGCCTCGTTTACAAAAATGAACGTGATGTAAATGCATTTTCAAACAGGCCCCTGATCATCAGCGTAAAAACGCCATCCGGAAGAGACGTTGCGAAATCAAACAAGAATACTTTTAAAACGAAGGTTTCTTCCCGGGCAGTGAGCTTAATCAAAGACTTATGAATATAACGCCTCTGGCGCCCCTGCTGCTGTGGCGGCATTTGCAAACGATGCACCACCAGCCGCAGCAGCGGTGTCGGTGGCGTCCTGCCGCATCCGGTAAAGTCAAACAAAGGTAAAGGTAACATTACAAGGTGAAAATGTAGCAGAACAAATGTTGCAATATTGGTATCAACAAGCCGATAAAGATACACAAAGCACGTTTCATTGATTGGGCGAAAAACAAAAATAATCTCGATGTTCTATGCATTCATTTATTTTCCGAAAAAGTGAGCCATGCTCGCTCACTTTTTATTTAGAGCACTCATGCAAAACAACTTATCGCACATTGTCGGCGAATAAACATATTGCTTTTAGTGGCGCACGACCACTGTAAAGCTGATCTGATAAACTGGTGTAAAACGCACCGCACTTTATTAGCACATCACACCCTGTATGGTACCGGCACCACAGGAGTCTCATTCATCGTGAAACCGGTTTGAGCGTCAATAGCCTGCTCAGCGGTCCAATGGGCGGGATCAGCAACTCGGTGGCTTAATCGCTGAAAATAAAATTGATTTAATGATTTTCTTTTGGGATCCGATGAATGCTGTGCCGCATGATCCGGATGTCAAAGCGTTAATGCGTATTGCCACCGTTTGGAATATTCCTGTTGCTATGAATATGGTAGCAGTGCCGATTTTCTGATTTCTTCACCATTTTTAACGACACCTGTGATATTCGTATTCCTGACTATCAAGGTTATTTAAATGAGACGCTTAAAATAAATGGCATTATGAATTGAGCCTGATTCTACAATATTCTCAATTTTGTCCTTGGCGGGTTTTGCAACAACGTTAGGGTGGTTATTTGCCACCCTCATGAGTGCCAGTGCTTGATCGTCACATTGCCTTATACGCGTAGTTGTTGGGAAATCTGTAAAATGTCATTGGTTCCCTTCGGCAACGATTTGATTCATGTGAAGTATTTGGAACCCAAAAGTGCGGTGGGAAATTCCCTCGGATCGTTGCTCAATGTTGTTCTGGTTCATTCTTTTTCGGTTGGTGGCTGTTTCTGCCCATGTTTTTGTGGCATTTCTCAATGTCTAACCATCATCGGTATCCCAACCGGCATTGGCGAAATTTCCATATCGCCAGAATTGCGTTATTTCCTGTCGGGGCAACGGGTCGTTCCAAAAGCAAATGGTGGATTTGATTCGTCAACAAGCTACGCAACGCAATATGATCGTTTTATCAATAGTCTCAGGATTTCGCATGAATCAGCTGGTTTAATGCAAAAGTGATTGCCTCCATTCCGATTTTTATCGCCGTCAATTTGGCGGTGATTGCCATTTGGTATTTTTGATATTTCCGAACAAAAGTATGCCCTGGTACTGGGCATTATTGCCGGCGGTTTGGTAGATTTAGATAACCGATTAACCGGTCGAATCAAAGAACGTGCTTTATACGCTGCTCGCATTTTCAGTTTCTACCATCAGCGTGCAACTGAGTATCAACCATAATTTCCAATTTATGGTGTTGATGACGGCGATGACCTTTGTTTTCACGATGATTGGGGCAATCGGGCAACGTTATAGCACCATCGCGTTCGGTACGTTGGTCGTGGCGCTATACACCACATTGACGTATTTGCCGGAAACCGTGTGGTATATGAATCCGCTGATGATTCTTTTGCGGCACCTTGCTTTGACAGCATCACCACATTATGTGTGCATTTATTTTTTTCCCGAATCGTCCCGGTACAGGAAAGCGTTGCAAAATCGTTTATTGCGCCTCGCCAATTACCTTGATGTGAAAGCCACGTTTTCTGATCCTGACGATATTGAGCAAATTGACAAATAAAGCATATCGCCATGGCGATGAAAAACAGTGAACTGATTAAGTGCATTTAATGAGTCGACGAACGGCGCTGTTTTATCGTATCCGATGGGACAACACCGCCACAGTCCGCACGACCAAAATGATTCGCTATTATTTTTTTCTGCAAGATATCCATGAGGCACTAGTTCCAATCATTTTGATTACCAGACCCTTGCGGAACACCTAAAAATACCGATTTAATTTTTCGCATTCAACGCTTACTGGAACTCAAGCCTCAAGCGTGCCGTGATATTGCGCTAAGTTTGCAACAAAAATAAAACCTACCGTTATGACTTGCGTTTAGAAAAAGCCATTAACGGTCTAAATCAATCGTTTGAGCTTTATAGTAATAGCCATATTGGAGAAACCGAAAACCTCATTAATCTCCAAACGTTACTGGATAATTTAAAAAGCGTTGACTATCAATTACGCCATATCGATCAAGAAGTGAATGAGTTGGAACAAACCGATACGGCTCAAATTTATACGGAACAAATTACCGGCTTTAAAAATATCCTGCTTGCCCTGCGTAGCCACTTTAATTTCAATTCGCAACTCTTTCGCCATGCGGTACGTTTGTCGATTGTCGTGTTCATTTGCTGCACCATCGGCGAATTTTTGCCCTTAGATCGGGCGTATTGGGTGTTTACTAACCGCTGTTTTTGTCTGCCAGCCCAACTACACGGCGACTAAACTGCGACTAAAACAGCGAATTGTCGGCACCATTCTTGGCGTCATTCTGGCATCGCTTCTGCCTTATGCGAATCCGACACTGGAGTTACAATTAGGTTTAATCGTACTGACTAGCACGCTTTCGTTTTTCTTTTTTCCGTACCAATAATTACAGCTTTTCCACTTTCTTTATTACCTTACAGGTGATTTTTCAGCTTTGATGTGATGGGCTTTAATGTGGAACAAGCGCTTTATTCTCGCGTCATTGACACCCTGATCGGGGCGACCATTTCTTGGTTTGCCGTGTCTTACTTATGGCCGGATTGGAAGTATTTGCAGTTGGATAAAGTCAGCCGTCAGGCAATCAAAAGCGATGCGAAATATTTGTTGTATATCATCAGTCAATTACAGTTTGGCAAAGGCGATAACTTGAAAATACTGCATTGCCCGCCGCTATGCCCATGAATATGCTTCGGCATTAAGCGCCACCATTTCCAATATGAACCATGAGCCGAAAAAATATCAGGCGTATTTGCAGGCTGGATTCGAGCTTTTAAAAATTAACTATTCTCTGCTGAGTTACATTTCTACGCTAGGAGCTTACCGTAGCAAAATGAAACAAAATGCAACAAAGTACCTTTTTCTTGGCGGAATTTTTATCCGGTAGCGAAGAAAATTATTTACATTTTTAGAGCATATTGAACAGCTTACACCGATGGTTTTTCGAGAAATTACAAAAATAACATTGAAGTGAGTTTTGAAACAGGCACAAAGCCATTTAGAAAAATCATAAAAGCGGCACAGCTGCAAGGACACATTCCAATGCAGCAACTTAGCATGATCAACCAAATTTTACCGCCGCTTTACCATGCCGTTCATAAATGTTGTTAAACATCAATCAGGATCAAAATGAGCTGCTTCACCGCCCCATTCCTTTGGGGCTTGGTGCAATGCTCTACTTTCGGGATGCTGCACTAGCCAACGGGGAATCTGGCGTTTTAACGTATAAGTGCCGTAGCCTGTCATGACACTGGCAGCAATAAAGATGTTCTTTCTCGCAGGTTTGAATTAATGCTGCCAGCTCTAATTTTGCCTGTTCACGTTAAACCGTGCAAATCCAAAAATCTCCGGTGAAAAATCATCGCCGTGAATCTGTTTCAATAAATACGAATCTTCATTTTCACGCAAATATTTGACCGCACTTTCCTCATCTAACAACGGCTCATATTCATCAGAAAAATAAAATAACGTATCTTGTTGTTCACGTTGTTCCTTTATTGCCTCTTGTGCTTTTCTTTCTGCGAACCTGTCGTCACCACAACGGTATCCTGTTTTAACGGTTTCACGCCTCTCATTTTCCGGCGCGAAACAGGGAAATGGCTTCCTCATCTAACATTTTCGTTTCCTATCTCAAAATATGGTATAACTACGCGCAATTTTAACATTGATACGAGCAAATCATGAACCCAATCACCTTTTAATCAGGAACTTATTGACGATATTTATTCCGCCAACGTACAAGAAGAACTGCACACGATCAAAGATTTTCTGCGTAGTGCTACAGCACCTTCAATCGTGCCGATATTTACTATGGACACGGCTATGACAATGCTTGGGATGAAGCACAACAATTAGTTTTAGCTACCTTGCACTTTACCACCGGATTTCCCAAGTGAATTGTATGACGCTCGACTCACTACCGCAGAAAACAGGAAATCATCCGTTTGGTCATCATCCGCATTGAAAAACGCATTCCTGTCGCTATCTAATTCACCGTGCTTGGTTCTGCGGCTTTAGAGTTTTATGTGGATGAACGCGTGATCGTTCCTCGCTCTCCCGATTAGCGCCCTTGATTGAACAAAGATTCGCCGGCTTATTAACGCATGAACCGCAAACGCATTTTCAGATATGTACCGGCAGCGGCTGTATTGCGATCGCCTGTGCGGAACAAAGTTCCTGACGCAGATGTGGATGCTGTTGACCTCTTTTGATGCGTTAAATGTTGCCGAAATCAACATTGAACGCCATCAAACTTAACGCATCGCGTCTTCCCCCATTCAGTCGGATTTATTCTCCCGTTTATTGGAAGAACAGTATGATCTCATTGTCACTAACCCACCTTATGTGAGATCCAGAAGATCTCTCCGATATGCCGGAGGAATTTCACTACGAACCGGAAATGGCTCTCGGCTCCGGCAATGATGGGTTAACTATCACCAAAGAAATCCTGCGGCTAGCGCCGAATTGCTTTAGCGGACGATGGCGTATTAGTCTGCGAAGTGGGTAACAGCATGGTGCATTTAATTGAACAATTCCACACGTGCCATCTCAACTGGCTTGAACTTCGCCAATGGCGGCGTGGAGGCATTCGCCTTAACCAAAGCCCAATTGCTTGAACACCAAGCGGCATTTGCTTACAGGTGCCGATTTCGCTAAAGAAAATGAATGACCGGCAACAGCCTGCCACCATTAAATCCAATGGGCGACTACCGGTCGATAGTATTTTTCTGTTTTTCGATAAAAATCTTGATGTCATGGCTTTTTCACCATGATTAAAGAAAATTTCCACAATCGAACGATCAAAGAATATTTCTACGGTTTGCAGATTCGCGATTTCACAAAAACGTTTGCTATCGAATTTTTCCATTAATTCGGTTTGTTCGCTTTTGGCTGCGATCTCAAGCAAACCAAGCCGTTTTCACAAGAAAGGCGCAATGATTGTCCTTGTTCATTTTTGGAAAAACGTCAAATCAAAGGCTTGATTATGGACTTCAAATTTTGACATAAGCCCGATCTAAATCAGCAATTTCAGTGTTTCCATCAAGATGAAGCGTTGAAAGTGCGGTCAGATTTTCATACGTTTTTGCGATCGGCGTTGATAGATTTTGGTGCCTTCTAAACGTAATTCTCGCGGCAAGGTTAAGGGCGAATGCCATTTGAATTTGTCCGTTGGATAGGTTAAATCCGGCAAACCGATCCAAGCGAAAAGCACTGCGTGGGTTTTATTATCCAAACCGCCGAAGGTTTGTAGGCATAGGAAATCAAAGCCTTGATCCAACTCATCGATATAATGTGCTTCAAAGGTTAACTCCGTTAATTTCCCACGGCATAAGTCGCATGGTAATTATTTTGGAATTGATGCGCTTCACGATCTTTGCCCCTGAGGCGACCAAATAAACACATCTTTATCGCCCAGTTTTACAAGTCAGGGCATCTCCCACATAAACACATTGGTATTATCAAACGCTGGCAAGAAAGCTCACCCAGCAAACGTGGCGTATCTTCAAGATCGTCCATTTCAAAAATAATCGCCGTACCGGTGAGGTTTTTCCCGTTGCGCACCGCAGATAAAATGATTTTACCGTTTTTCAGTGAAATAAGGTTTCGGGTCACGAACGTGTTCTGTATAGCCTTCAGGCGCATTTTCAATTAACGGACGTTTACTGAGCAATTTTCCCACTCAAGATCGAAAATCGGCCAAATTTTGGTAAGGGACACGTTGATTATCACTAGGACGACGGGTGTTGCCGGTAGAATATGGACTAATTTATCACCGACTTTCAATGCACCACCGGAATAACAGCCGTGAGATTCAAAAAGCTCACAAGGAATGAGATCGTCAGCAGATTGATAATGTTGGAAATCTTTGGTGATTAAATGCTTCCAGTGTTTCATGCCGCATGGCATCATGCAGGAAACCATTGATAAAAAGGTGATATTTCTCGCCATCAAAGATGAGACCGTTAGGATCGTTCATCAGTCCGGTTGGTGGCACAATATGAAAGTGCGGTCGAAAATCTTTGTCTTTTTGCACGGTTTGCGCAATTTCCGCAAGCTCACCGGATTCTGCCGCAAGGAGGCTTTTGATTTACCGTTGTTAAAAATCTGCATGGGATTTTCTCCGTTTGGATGGGGAGGCTAATCGTGAAAGCTACATCACGCGACGCTGTTTGCTGAAAATAAATCATTTAAAAGCGTGAGTTAGTTCACAAATTTGTAAACAAGCGTTTGCGTTGTTAGGGTGGCGTTGAGTATGCTTTAACCCTATAAAAACAAGTGCTATAAAAATAGCCAAACATATTTTGCTTTCGAGTAGTGCCTCTGTGAGGCACTTTTTGCTTAATAAACCGTGATCATCATGGGGCTCTATTGCGTTTATGCTCATAAAACAAAGCCTGCTCAGTGTTGAGCAGACTTTGATCCTCACTAAAGTAAATTGCTGATAAAAATGACCAAAAATAATAAATGGCACGACAAATTTCACATAGTTAAACCAAAGTTTGGTAAAAGTAGAATCCGGCGTTGGAGACAGTTCTTTTTCGCTTCGTCTTTTAACACGAAACCCACGAAAAGCGCGCAACCAAGGGCGGTAAGCATAAACAGAATATTGCCACTGACGAAAATCAAAGGCATCAAAGATGCTTTTTGCCGAAGAAGGTGACGTCTTTCCAAAGATTATCCCTAAAATGGACGGCACGTTGCCCAAGAGAAAAATTCCGCTGAGCGTTAGAATAATGGCTTTGCTACGGCGCATTCTGAGTTTTTCTTGCAAAGGCCGTGATGATCACTTCGTAAAATGGTGATAGATGTCGTTAAAGCAGCGATAAAGCAATAAGCCAAAGAAGATAATCGCAAAGAATTTACCTGCCCATAAATGGGAGAACACAATCGGCAAACTTTGAATACCAATGTTGGGCTGGCATTCGGCTCAATGCCAAAGGTAAACAAAGACGGGAAAATCATAAAGCCGGCTAACACGGCAATAATGGTGTTAGTGAAACCGGTATCACTGCTGTCTGGATCAAGTTTTTCTTCTTTATTTAAGTAGCTGGAAAGGGTGATTAACACACCAAAACCGAGACTTAATGCGAAGAAAACTTGTCCCAACACGAACACAAATAATTTTTAGGGGTGATTTTAGAAAAATCCGGTTTGAGGTAAAGGTGATACCTTCCATTGCCCCCGGCAAGGTAATATTACGAATAACCATGCCAATCAAGAAAATAAATAGCAATGGCATTAAGTATTTCACGTGAGCGCTCCAATGCCACCGATAATGCCTTTTGCCAAAATAATGTAATTCACGAATACAAAAAGTGCGGTGTAAATAATGATTTCAACCGGGCTGTTACTGATGTGTAAATCGTAGAAATCTTTTGCGACATCTTTGGTGATGGGCGTAGAAATATCAAGCGTACCACTGATGAGATTAATGATATAGGTAATCACCCAACCGCCAAGTACCATGTAATACGCCATGATTCCAAACGCACCGATAGCCCCATATAACCAAGCAGTTTCCAATATTTTAGAAATTCCTTTGCCTTTATCTAAAATTTTATCGCTAAAGGCATCAATGGAGTTGACCCGTAAACGACGCCAATCACGTTTTCTACTAAAAATCATTGGAATACCAATGACAATCATCGCAATGCAAAAAATAGCAAAGACATAGGCACCGCCACCGTTTTTTCCCACTAAATAGGGAAAGCGCCATGTTGCGCCAAAACCGACGGTTGCGCCGGCAACGGTAAGCACATAAGTTAAACGATTGGACCAGGTTTGTCGTTCTAATTTTGGTGTTGTCACAAGTTTTCCTGTATTTTTAATATTCTGTTTTATTTTTATATTCGCATAAATCTTCAATGATGCACGCACCGCAGCGAGGTTTGCGCGCTACGCAAGTATATCGTCCATGCAAAATTAACCAGTGGTGTACATCCACCTTTAAATTCGGCAGGAACTATTTTTTATCAATTTTTCTTCGACTTTCACCACATCTTTGCCGGGCGCAAAAGCCGGTACGGTTACAGACGCGGGAAAAATATGGGTATCCACGGCGATAGTCGGGTGTCCAAATGCGGTGTTTAAAACGACATTCGCGGTTTTTCTTCCTACGCCGGCAAGGGCTTCTAACGCTTCGCGATCTTTCAGGCACTTCACCGTGGTGTTTTTCAATTAAATCACGGCAGGTTTTTGATGATATTTTTCTGCTTTGCTATTAAATAGACCAATCGTTTTGATGTATTCCTTCAAGCCATCCACGCCCAATGCCAAAAATTGCTCTGCGGTGTATTGGCAACAGGAAAGAGCTTTATCTGTCGCTTTATTTACTCCTTTGTCGAGTGGCTTGTGCTGACAAAAATCACGGCGATCAATAATTCAAAGGGCGAGCTAAAAATTCAGTTCCGTGGTTGGGTGCGGATTGGCAGCACGCAGACGTTTTAGAATTTCAATTCTTTTTTTCTTTATTCATTATTTTTACTGTCTATGATATTTTTTTAACGCTAATAGCAACGCTAAACCGATAAATGCACCGGGGGCAAAATTGCCAGCAGCAGGTTACTGTCGTTATGGAAAAATTCAATTCGCATAAATGCCGCCCAATCGCCCATCAGATTTTCAATGCCGTCGAACAGGGTGCCGTTGCCGATAGCTTCACGTAGGCCACCCGAATGCGACTCAAGCCACATACATCCCCAATCCCATGGAAAAACCATCAAAGGCAGAATGGGCGATGCTGTTCTTGAGGGCAAAAGGCTCCGCCCGCCCGATCACAATACAGTTGGTCACAATCAGCGGAATAAAAATACCGAGTGATTGGTAAAGTGGGTAGGTATAAGCATTCATCAGTAACTGCACCACAGTAACCGTCGTGGCAATGATCATGACGTAAATCGGAATCCGAATTTCGTTGGGAATATGTTGACGAAAAATCGATATGACCGTATTGGTACAGGTGAGTACCAGCATGGTGGCTAACCCCAAACCCAGGGCATTCGTTGCCGTATTGGACACAGCAAGTAGTGGACACAATCCCAGCAATTGCACCACTGTGGAGTTATTCGTCCAAATACCTTGAACGAAAATGGTTTTCCAAATGCTTTTTTCATTTGAAATGGTCACCGCACTTTTATTTTCGACAGATTGGCTTTCTGCCGAAGTTTCAGTTATTTCATCTCGTTTATCCATTATTCTTTCTCTTTCGGCAAGTTATCCAACATGGCAAGTGCAGCCCGTTTTACTTGGTTGACCACAGCGCGTGGCGTGATTGTCGCTCCGGCGAATTGATCGAATTTACCGCCGTCTTTTTGACTGCCCATTCTGCCGCTTTCTCTTGGCTGATGACTTGATGATCAAAGCTCAAAATCCAATTGGAAATACGCGTTTCGATTTTTATCGCCCAAGCCCGGCGTTTCATGGTGTTCCGTAATGCGCACACCAAGCACTTCGCCGTCCGGCTTCATGCCGACTAAAATACGAATATCACCGGAGTAACCGTCATGCGCCACGCTTTCAAAAGCATAAGCGGTGATTTTGCCGTCTTTTTGCCATACAGATTTTTCTGAATATCTCACGTTTTTGTAAAGCGTGGTTTTTCGGCGTATAGCAATCTTGCGTTAAATCATTCGTAAAATAGTCCTGTGGAATCACTTGTAATAATAACGCCCGTTGTTGCGCTTGTACTGCCTGATCGATTTTATCTTTCGTGAGAAAAATAAACGCTGCTCGAAATTGCTGTGCAAACAAAAATGCCACAAAAGCCAATAACACGCCGTATTTTGGAGGTAATTTTAATTGCTTGCATGATGTCTCCTTATCCACGATGACCGGCGACCCGTGGACGGGTGAGTGATCGATTAACGGCACGCAAATGTTGCTGAGCAAGACGGCAAAATGCCACGCCGTCAGGGTAGTTGCCATAAAACCGAATTAAATAAACGAATAATCCCACCAATGCACCAAATACCAATTTTCCTTTCGGCGTAATCGAAGCCGTAACCGGATCAGTGGCGATAAAGAATGCGCCGAACATCATGGCACCGCTGAAGAGTTGATTGCTGCATGGCTTACGCTCGTTGAGAAGAGTTCGGTTAACAGACTCAAAAGGGTAAAGCTACTTAACATTGCCACGGAATGTGCCAGTGAATGGCTTTTTCAGAATTAAGAAAAATTCCCCCAGTAAAAAGGCGAAATTGATTTGCCACCAACCTTGCGCAAAATCCCAACCGTTTTGGGTAAATATCGGTAATTTCACTAAGTCGGCATAAACCGAACTGATATTGCGATCGGAAGCCCGTGTGGCATAAAAACAATTTCGTGGTATCCAGCGGCGTGGCTTGTGTCATGCCGTCAATGGAGGCGGTTAATTGGTGTAAGCTAAAACCATCGGTGGTTAAACCATGAAAAATCAATTGTAAGGCATCGGCAAAGGTTGGTGGTTCCGGCAGAAGTTGAATCGCCGGCATCCAAGTCGTCATTTGCAATGGGAATGAGGTCAATAACACTATATACCCCTACCATAGCAGGGTTAAAGGGATTTTGCCCTAATCCGCCATAAACGTGCTTGCCCAAAAATCACCGCACAAAATGTGCCAATAAGAATAATCCAATAAGGCGCATAAGGCGGAATCGCCACCGCAAGAATCAGTGCGGTCAAAATTACACTCAAATCGGAAAGGTAACTTAAGGGCGGTTGTTTGCGCAAAAAGTCACCAACAATTCCAGCACCAAAGCAAAACTGATTGCCAAGGCGGCTTGAATCAGCACGCCAACGCCGAAGTAATGCACTTGTAATGCCATCGCCGGCAGCATGGCTAACATCACCCAAAGCATAATTCGCATGGTGAGTTTTCCCGAATGAGTATGGGGTGAACTGATCATCTTAAACATGGGTTATTCCTTAATGCTGTTCATTTTGTTGGGCTTGCTGCGCCGCTTTTTGGCTTTTAGCGCGGGCGATAGCAGCAGCAATGGCGGCTTTGCGCGGATCCGCTTCCACTGGATTTTCATCGGAAATTTGAACCGCACTTTGGGCTGTTTCAGATGCCGCTGAAACGATCGTGTTTCCCCTTGCTGTGCTGCTTTTTGGCTTTAGCGCGGGTAAGTGCAGCAGCAATAGCCGCTTTGCGCGGATCCGTTTCTGCCGGATTTTCATCTGAAATTTGAACCGCACTTTGGTCTGTTGCCGGTTCGGTAGAGGCTACGGTTTTCCCCTTGCTGCGCCACTTTTTCGCTTTAGCACGTGCGAGTGCGGCAGCTATGGCGGCTTTGCGTGGATCCGTTTCTGCTGGATTTTTCATCCGAAATTTGAATCGCATTTTGGGCTGTTTCAGCGGTGCATTGAGGCGACTGCGTCCCTTGCTGTGCCGCTTTTTCGCTTTTAGCACGGCGATAGCGGCGGCAATGGCGGCTTTGCGCGGATCCGTTTCTTCTGGATTTTTCATCTGAAATTTCAACCGCACTTTGGGCTGTTGCCGGGTTCGGTAGAGGCTCGGTTTTCCCCTTGTTGCGCCGCTTTTCTTTCGCTTTAGCACGGGCGAGCGCGGCAGCAATAGCCGCTTTGCGCGGATCCGCTTCTGCTGGATTTTCATCGGAAATTTGAACCGCACTTTGGGCTAGTTTCAGCGGTACTTGAGCGGCAGTCTCCGCCTGTTCTGCTTGACGGGCTAATCGGCGCGCCTTGCGTTGTGCCATGATGTCGCGATTGTCCGGCTGGATATGACCTTTTTCATCAATAAGGGTTTTTGTTCAACTGGCGCATTTTCTGCAGCTTCCGCTTTTTCGCCTTCAAACGTTCTAAGGCAGCGGCGACCGGATCGACGCCTTTTTGCTGTGCTAATTCTTCACGGCGTGCTGCGGCAGCGCGTTGAGAACGCGCTTTTGCGTTCTTGTTCTTCCCGTTCTAGGCGGGCTTGGCGTTGTTCAAAACGGATTTTCGCTTCTTCGGCTAATTTTTGCTTATGTTTAATTTCCCAAATTTTGGCTTTTTCTTGACGGAAATATTGAATCAGTGGAATATGGCTTGGGCAAACATAGGCGCACACGCCACATTCTGATACAGTCTTTGAGAGAATATTCTTCCGACTTTTTCGTGATTTTTCACTGCGGGCAAACCAATAGAGTTGCTGAGGCATCAGTTTTACCGGGCAAGCATCGAACAGGCAGAACAACGAATACAGCTTTTTTTCCGGTTCCGGTGGTGCATATTCAAAAATGATCCGGTGCCAATAAGCAGTTTGCCACTTTGGTCATCGGCGCATTTAAATCAGGTAGAATGACACCCCATCATTGGACCGCCCATGAAGACGGGGAAGCGGTCGTCATATTGGTAGCCGGTTTCACGCAATAAATGAGAAATCAGGGGTGCCGAAGCGCGCCCAATAATTGCCTTTATTAGAATTTTATCGCCGGTGAGGGTAACGACGCGCTCAATTAAAGGTTCGTCATCAAGTACCGCGCGTTTAATGGCAAAGGCGGTTCTCATTTTGCATGAGCACGCCAATGCTAGAAGAGCGTTGTCCGCTCGGCACTTCCATGCTGTCAGCACTGAATGAGTTGTTTTGCCGCGCCGGAAGGGTATTTTGTTGGAATGACGCGAATTTCAATATCATTCGCGCCATGTAAAAGCGTGTTCTAAGGCGGAGACGCCTCTCAGTTTATTGTCTTCTACGGCGATAACGACTTTTTCAGGGCGTCAAAAATATAACGCAAAATACGCACACCCTCGATGATTTCATCGGCACGATCGCGCATTAAACGATCATCGCAGGTGATGTAGAGGTTCACATTCTGCGCCGTTAATAATCAGCAGTTTGACCTGTTTTTTTCAGCCGAATGAATTTTTCGCCGCAGTGGGGAAAACTGCACCCCCTAAGCCGGCGATGCCTGCCTGATAAATTTTTCAATCAGCTGTTCCCGCGTTTGGGTGAAAAATCCTCGATTGGCATTTGTGGTCGCCATTGATCCAAGCCATCTGCTTTGAATATGTACGCAGGTTTCTGTCAGCCCGGATGGATGTGGCGCGACATAAGGCGCGATATCAATCACTGTACCGGAGGTGGGGGCATGAACAGGTAAACTTTGCAAGCCATCGCCTTGTGTCAGAGGTTGTCCCTTTGAGAATCTGATCCCCAGGTTTTACCAACAGGTTTCCTGCACGACCGGCGTGTTGTTTTACCGGCACACAAAATCATCGGGCAAGGGTAGCGTGCGAATGGGTGTGCCGTTGGATTGGGACTTCATATCCGGCGGGTGAATACCACCGTCAAATTCCCCAAAAGTTTGCCACTGTTAAAACGTGTTAATACATCCGCCATTTATTTCCCCACAATAATTTTCTTTTCAGCCGATGTGGTATCAACAATCGGAATCACTAGATTAGGATCGAATTTCCAATCCCAAGTATCAATATCGACTTTAATCATGGAAATACAGCTGGTCGGGCAGGGCGCAACACAAAGCTCACAGCCGGTACATAAATCAGGAATAATCGTGTGCATGAGTTTATTGCTACCGATAATGGCATCTACCGGACACGCCTGAATGCATTTGGTGCAGCCGATACACATATTTTCATCAATAAAGGCGACTTTCGGTGCAGGATCTTCGGCTAAATTATCGGTCTCCGGCGGTTCAACGCCAAGCAATTCGGCGATTTTAATGACAGTGGGTCTGCCGCCCGGAATACATTTGGTAATCACATCGCCGTTGGCAATGGCTTCTGCATAGGGTCTGCAACCGGGATAGCCACATTGGCCACATTGGCTTTGCGGTAAAATTGCATCGATTTTTTTCGACAATGGATCTCGCTTCGACTTTCAGTTTTACGGATGCAAAGCCCAAAATGGCGCCGAAAAATCAGCGCCAATACAACAATGGCAATGAGAACATAATGAAAGTCGCCATTATAGTTTCACCAATCCGGTAAAGCCGCGAACGCGAGCGACATTAAGCCTGCCGTAATCAAGGCGATAGACGCACCCGCGAAACAGGCATCGGCACATCAGCGGCAACCAGACGCTCACGCAATGCGGCAAATAAGACTAAAACTAAGGCAAAACCGGCAGAGGCACCAAAGCCGTAAGCCACCGATTCCGTTAAATTATGCGCAAGATTCACGTTTAACAACGCCACGCCAAGTACTGCACAGTTGGTGGTAGCGGCAGGAAAATGCCCAGTAAACGATATAAAGTTGGGCTGGTTTTTGTGAATCGCCATTTCAGTAAATTGCACTCACTACGGCGATGACTAAAATAAAAACGAGTGTGCGTAAAAATGTTGCGTTTAATGGGGCGAGAATATAATGATCCACTAAATAGGGAGCAAAAGCGCCGCTACCGTTAGCACAAAAAGGTTGTTGCCAAGCCCATGCCGATAGCGGTTTCGATTTTTTGAGACACCCATAAAAAGGGCAGAGTCCGAGAAATTTGACCAGCACGAAGTTATTAATCAATGCAGTGCCGATAATCAATAAAATATAATGTGTCATAGCGTTCAATTCGATTCTGTGAGCGGTCTATTATCGCCATTTCTGTCGTGAAGAACAATAAAAATCAGTACGGCAGCGGAATGAATTCTAATAAAACTGACCGCACTTTTGATACGCCGAAAAGCGTATTTTTAAAAAGTGCGGTGGATTTTTCAGCCGTTTTATTGGGCTACACTCTTCTGCATTTCCTCCGCTTGCTAAATCACGCGCCATCGTGTGCTAACCTCATAAGTTCTTCGTTGGGCTGTTTAGCATAATCTAGATCATTCATAAAAAATTACCTAAAATAACCGCACTTTTACAAGGAATACTCATGCCTATTCGTCCTCGTCTCGCTGAGAAAAGTACTGTCATACAACGTCATCAAATTGAAAACTCAATAAAACTCGTGTTTACGCAACCTATCTGTTATTTGGGTTCGGCGAGGTGAGGAAAAATTTTGCGTTGGATGAACGGAGAGAAAATTATCCAAGCCGGTGAAATGGTGATGCTGGCGGAAAATCAACAGTTTGATGTGATTAATGAACCCGATAAACAGGGCGTATATCAAGCGGATTGCTATCGATTAATAATGCCGTGATTGAGAGTTTTTGCCTTGCTTTCAGCTCCATAAACCCTTCAAAAGTTTGTTTTACTTACCTGCGCATCATCTTACACAACAAGCCTTTTTAGCGATTTCGCAAGCACTTTCTAGTGATGAGCATTCCCGATCGTATTGTCGAAATTCGTTTATGGGAATTGTTGGTTTGGTTGGATGAACAAGGCGGTGTGTTTAATCCTTTTTCGTTACCTTCTTTAAAGTGCCAAATGAGTAAGATAATTTCAGAACATGTTGAATATCAATGGAAAATAGATGAAATTGCAAAAAGCGCTAAACACCAGTGAAGCCATTGCGTCGTCATCTTGCCGCAGAAAAACATCGTTTAGGGAAGTATTAACGACAGTCAGAATGATGCGAGCGTTGAATTTGTTCAACTCACTCAACGCCCGATTTCTCAGATTGCCTATGAAGTTGGCTATGAAAGTCATTCACGGTTTTTCAGTAAAATTTAAACAGCATTTTGGCTGTTCTCCGTTGGAGAGTTAGGCAATCTGGTGCCGCAGTTAACGGCTATGCTCCACAATAATAGAAGCTTCAGCAAGCGCATTGGCGTTGGTTAAATAACCGACCACGGCGGGCATGGTATCTGCAGTTACATTTGGCAAGATTTCCACCCACCGCGGTGACTTTAATTTCGTAACGATGTTTTTGCCCTTTCGGCGGGCAGGCTCCGCCAAAGCCTCGGCATGCCAAAGTCCCGTGCGAGTTTGTAGCGCTCCCGTGGCAAATTACTGTTGTCCGCTTTAACGCCTTCAGGAAGTGCGGTCGTATTTGCAGGAATATTTACCACTACCCAATGCATCCAGCCAATGCCTGCTGGCGCATCTTTATCGTAGATCGTTACAACAAAACTTTTCGTTCCTTTTAGGGGCATTCGCCCAAGAAATCGCTGGCGATAGATTTTTCACCATTACAGCCAAAACCATAATCGGCGCTTAACGTGTTTTTAGCATGAAACCCGTCTTCAGGTAAATTTGGCACATTAATACTAAAAACGGTTGAGTTTTGCATAGTTACACCCGCAATAAGTGAACAAAATACGGTTGAGATCATTTTTCTCATTGTTTTTCCTTTTTCTGTCTGATTGAGATGAGGCACTCAGTATAGTAGAAATCTTATTGACTAAAAATTATGCGAAAACGCTCAAAATGTTTTTCATTTCTGGTAGGCTTTGTCAGTTTCTCATGAAAAACTAATCGATGACTTTTGTTTTATCGTCCGTTATGTTTTCCAAGGTGTAAAATGCCTGATTACATGATCTCTCGCAGTTGCTCAACAAAGACCACGCAATTTAAATCCTCATGGAAAAATTGCCTTAATTTTTCAAAGGCAAAATAGGGAGTTATTTGCCGTATTGTATTCTTCCTTTCTCTGTTTACGGTGGGAAGTATTTACTATCTCTCGTTAATTACTCCTGCTAAATCTCTCTAACCCCTCTTTGCTAAAGAGGGGATTTCTTTAGTTTATTTAGAGCAACTGAGCTTATGACTAACTTGATCTGTATTCACGATTAAAGTAGAACGCCAAAATTCAAATTACCTCGACGATCCAATCCCTCTTTTAGCAAAGAGGGTTAAGGGAGATTGGTAGAAGTGGAAATCAGCTTTGTGGATTATGAGCCCTTTGTAGGGTGGGCTCGCACCAAATTATTTATTCATCCGACCACATTTAGCCAATCAACTTTCTCTCAATTCCCCTCTTTAGCAAAGAGGGGTTAGGAGATTTGGCAGAAATGAAATCAGCTTTGTGGATTATGAGCCTTTGTAGGGTCAGGCTTTTGACCACCAAATTATTTCATTCATCCGACCACATTCAGCCAATCAATTTCTCTCAAATTCTTAGCAAAGAGGGGTTAGAGATTGCAGAAGTGAAAATCCAGCTTTGTGGATTATGAGTCCTTGTAAGTGGGATTTAGCTCACCAAATTATTTATTCATCCGACCACATTCAGCCAATCAACCTTCGCTCAAAATCCTCCTTCTGCAAAAGAGGGAATAGTTGGAGTGCGACTTTAGTCGTCTAAATAAATAGTGATACAGAAATGGCGAACTAAGGTCTATCCTATAATTACAATAAAAAGTAAAATGCTTAAATTCTACTCATTTTTCCAGCTAAAGATTAGGGTCTCCCCAATAGTTGCTTTCTTTTCTGCATATTTATGTCCATAAGTAGACTCTGCTTTGATCTAAAACTTATTTTGCCAACTTTTTCTAGTCTGGGACGGAAGTTGTTTTAAGTACTCGGGTGAGATTGTATAAAAAGCACTTTCATGGTCTGATTCTAAAATAAAATTTAATAAATTCTGCTTTACCTATCTTAGGGCTAATATCTATGTGAGATATTCTCTCAAACAATATAAATCTACTTTACGAATTTCATCTCCTCGTCGGTATTTAATGCCTTAAAACTTTCTGAGACCTTTTCCAATTGCACAATAGCTGATAAATAATTCCAATTATAAATGCTGTTATAAGTCCTGTAGCAATAACATGAATGATGGCATTACATGCATAGTTTAATTTCCTCACTCGTGGATCTTCACCATTTTGTTAATACCTTGAGTACCTCTTGGAAACATTAAAATAAAATTAGGCAATAATGTTAATATAGACCACCAAGGATTAGTATCTATATCTTTTAATCTCCCTATAGTTATGTAAATCTGAGCGACGTATAAAAGCTATAAAATAGGTATAAGCAAATAGCCTACTATAATCGATAAAGCCTGAATTTAAAACAGTTAGTACTGCATAATTTGTACGAGTTCTACGCATTGTTCTACTCTTATTGTGGTGTTGTAAAATGGAACTATATGCTATACTATCGTTCAGGGTCTAACCACATACCAATAATTGCATCATCCTCCAAGATACAAAAATCGCACCTTTAAGAAATAAGAATGAAGTCCATGATAAAATAAGAATAATGCGGGAAGTTACTAAAATGAGTCTCAAGAAGAAATGGCTGAAAAGCTTTTCTATGTCACAACGTTAGGCAAAAATTGGAGCGTGGACAAAGCAGTGATAATCTTGAAACAAACTGCAACAGATAGCTACATGTATTTAACCTTGACATGGGGATTTAGTTTAACAGAGCGTTGCTCGATCTTTTTTACATTAGGTGGAGTACTCAAATAATCATATTTTGGAGCAAAATGAAGTGTTAAGTAGAGAATGAAAAACTAAAATGCTCTACTTGAAATAAAAGAAGAGTTACTAAAGCAAAAAGATTCAGAAATTAGTATTGAAAAAGACTAGTTGAATTATTAAAAACTAAATAGCTTTTATTAAAATTCTACCTAATTTAAAGAAATTAACTACCTTCATGTATTAGTTCTAATCATTAAAAATAAACGGTTGAATTTTCAGAGATATGCAAAAATTAAACTGTTACTGAAAAATCTTTAAGTTCTAGTTATAAACATCTAATTTATACACCTTAGCTAAAATTCGATGTTTTGTATATGCTAAAACAGGCATAGAGCGGATAGTAGGCTAATAATTACGCTGATGCATGTTAGGACAGAAACAATTATTTTGAATCTCTGCTTTAATCATGCAGAACTGACTGCATTTTCAGTCATCACTTTCGACTCATGCAGTTGTTCAATACATACAGCATATAGCGAGTAAACCGTCGTCAAATGTATTTTAAGAAGGTCGACTGAGTACGATGTGTTTAGTAATTGGCGGCGCCGCTGTTGACGCAATTTATCAGCAGATGACCAAAGCTCGTCGAGATCGTTTGTAAAAAGGCGTTGTAGCTGGGTTTCTAATGAACTCTTGGTCGTCTCGCTTGCATAAATTATATCCTTTGTAAAAGTGATTTTAAGAAAGTGTGTAATTTTTGCGGTCGTTTGGTTTCGTACAAAAGCTAGCCTACGTTGTCTTTTTCGACCGCACTTTTATGATTATTTCTGTCAGAACGTCCACCGTATCCACAATGGCTTGCGTTTGCGGATCGATTTCGATATTGACTTTTTCACCTACTCTTTCTTGCCAATCAACGGGCGAGAATGGTCTTCCGAATCAGGTGCTGACGCAGAAGCTTGTTCCGGACTCCACTGATAGTTAAACTCATCGCCATCCGCGGCAATAAAGCCCTTTGTTGATCACATATTATCTATCATGTCTTTATTTGGCAGTTGGAACCAAATTTGCAGATTGTTTTCGGAAGAAACGCGTTCAACGATGTCTGCGGTGCACATACACTGGCCGGGATAATATATGCCCGCCGATTTCTGTGCCCATTTGCATGGCGCGCTCGATATTCACGAAAATCACCAGCCTTTAATTGCCTAAATTAGTGATTTTCAAGGTTTTCGCATTGAAAGTCGAAAACTCGGACCAAATTGCCTTTTCGATTTCCGGTGACAGTTAAACACGCCATTGTGCGAACGGACGCGCCGGATTTGTAATCCTTTCAGCATTTTCTTGTGGCATTTCCACCACGTGTGTTCTAAAATTAGCCCTCTGTAATAGCTTTAATTTGTACCGTACCTTTGCACAATGCCTGTAAAACATAATGACCTCGAAATCCCGTTTGTTTATGAATGTAAACTTCGTCAAAGAATATCACATTGAAGCCATTGATTACTGTCGCTCATACCGATTTTGTTCGCACAAATTGCGCAAAAATTCCATGGGCATGGTGGATACCGATCATGGCAGGGCGCGTGAGCGCAGCAGACATGCGCAGCCATTTCCGTGGGGCCTCCATTTTGGTGCCGTTGGTGTTATTCTGACACGGGTTGTTACTCGCCTTGCCTCCGACCATTTCCTATTTGAATGGCTCCGGTCAGCGCTAAACGGATTGCTCATCAGGTAGCGCCAAGGCATCTGGATTGTGTTCTTTAGCTGCATTCCCCTCGGTTTGTTGATTTATCACAGCGACGTTGTCTTGCAAAACATGGATATGGAACCCCGTTTGGCGAGAGATCATAGCGGTTATTTACACGCATGATTTGGGGCTGCTGTTGTTTATTAATGATTAATTTTCGTTGTTTAAATGACGGTATTGCCAAAACTAAGGCTGCCATGGTGATTGCTTTCCTTGGTTTAATGCTCAACATTCCCCTTAACTATATTTTCATTTACGGCAAACTCGGTATTCCGGCATTTGGGTGCAGTGGGCTGTGTGTACTGGCGATGCAATCGTGAACTGGACGATGTGTCTTCTCATGTTGACTTATTGTATGCGCGCGAGAAATCAACGTGATTTAAAGGTCTTCGACAAGATTATCGAACGTCCGAATGTGCGTACATTGAGCAAGTTGCTGAAACTTGGGTTTCCTATCGCCATGGCGCTTTGTTGTGAAGTGGCGTTATTTGCATTGACTTCATTATTTCTATCACCCCTTGGTGCTGATGTTGTGGCGAGCCATCAAATTGCCTTAAACACCAGTTCGTTTTGTCTTCATGTTGCCTATGTCGATTGGCATGGCTACGACGATCTTAGTCGGGCAACGTTTAGGCGAAAAGTCGCCACATGAGGCAAAACTGGTGTCTTATTCTGCATTGGCGGTCGGATTATCAGTTGCGATAGTCACTGCATTTTTAACGGTAACTTTACGTGAGCATATTGCTGCCATTTTTGTGAAAGACGTTGAAGTGATTGCCATGGCAGGCACTTATTATTAATTGCCGCGCTATACCAACTTTTTCCGACACGGTGCAAGTGATTATTGGTGGCGTGTTGCGGGTAGCTATAAAGACACCGAAAAGCCATTTTATACATCGCATTATTTTGCTACTGGATTGTCGGTATGCCACTGCGGTTACACGTTGCGCGCACTGGATCTTATCACCACCGGTGGTATTGCAGCAAAAAGGTTCTAGATTGCGCTTTGTCGTGAGTTTAACTTTAGCCGCGATTTTTATTAATTTATCGTCTCCGAAAAATTCAGCGTATGCCGGATGAGCGTTGTTAGCGCGCTTGAAAATTGAGGCCAGAGAAGCCTGTTACCGCTTGTAGCAGGCTTTTTCTAATCTAAAGTGCGGTTGTTTTTGAGAGATGTTTTTAGTGCGTTTAAAAGAGAATAATTCTCTCTTTCGGCTGAAACTTTTCAGCCATACTGTCGCCGTTTTTGACCTGAAAAAGGTAATGTTATGAATTTAAATTAAGCCGCGATTTCCACCGCACTTTTTAACGGCAGTATCCATGTCTGCTGTGGAAAAAGCGAAAAATCTTGAACAAATCACTGTGGAAGATACCGGCATTAAGCAAAACGGTATATCAAACCACCGGGACCTCTGTGGTCTCAAAAGCCGAGAGTGCCTCTGCTGGATACACCGAACACGGTCAATATTCTTTCCACCCAATTATTAAAAGATCATGAGCCAGAATCCTTAATTGATGCGCTTTTACAATGCGAGTGGCGTTAGTCGAAAGCCAATCACCTTAGGGCGGCATGTTTGATTCTATTCAAAAACGCGGTTTCTGGCGGCAATCGTGATAACTCGATTATGCGTATACGGCTGCTGCCGGACCTGCCAAGAACTTTAGCGCCACCACGGAAACCGTCGAAGTTCTTAGTAAAGCGCCCGCTCTGCGCTTTGCGAGTCTCAAGATCGCGGTCATCTAATATGTGTACTACCGCAACAAACGCCGGAAATATGTAGTAGGTACATTATCATGCTCGTAGGGAACAGGGTAGATTTCCACTGGTGACTTTAGACAATGCGTTTATCTTATATTTTATGGCGACAAACAAGAAAAGAATTACGCGTAACTTTCGGCTAGTTAAAAACACCACCCATGCGCCTTTCTCTTTCTTTGGGAAAATGACATCACCAAAAGCCCTGTAGTGGCGCGAACATAAAAGACATTTTGCAGCCATTTGATCGGGACGAATTTATTAACGGCAACCAAATTCTCTGCCGAATATTCGGTCTCCGTCGTTTGGGACGAGAACCTGAATGTACCACGGCAAGAAAACCGATAACATTGATTTTAAAAGTTGAGCGTCTCATTAACGATAACTGGGTTAAACGGTTATAGCTATGCGCGTGTATTTCTGACAACCAAGCGCGTATTTCGAAATATCAATGTATGGCGATACGGCGATTCTGGTTAAATACCATCCGTGCCGGTGAGCGACTGTGCGACGCCGTGCAGCCGCGTGCCATAGTGAGCGACAAGGTGATCAACGCAGAAGTCGAACCGTTAGATGTCGTGGGTGGTCTGGAACAGTGAGATTGCTAAACCGTTTTTGTCGCCGGGTGGCGTGGATGTGGACTTGCGTAATATTCGCTGAGTGGTGCGATTTATGCACTCAAGGCACTGCCGCGGATTCCCGACCTTAGCATAGTGATCATCCAAACCACACCAATCCGGTGGCGCAGAGAGAAAACGCAACGGCAATGCTACCAATCATAACCATCTAAAACCTGCTCCAGTGTTTACGTTCAGGATGCTAGCTTTATTTCACGTGATAGCGCGCTGTGTATGACCGGTGGTTTTGCGTGACAGGTGCTTTGGCAGGCCACTCTGCCGCAGCTAGCCATTGTTTACCGTGATATGCGGCGGAATTGTGATCCGTCGACAAACTACGAAGACCGGTAATGCGGATCAGCACGCCGATGGGTAAAAGTTGCTGTATCAGTTGGGTGCGTCAGCAGCAACTTTACGCCTGCGTATTGCGCGTCTGCCAATTACTCTCGAATCCTTCCGTCTGCACTGGGCGATCACTGCCGCCACTGTGGACGGCGGCTTTGGAAAAGCGAAGAAGTGCAAATCTCATGGAGTTGAGTGCGCATGCCGTGCCGGTTTTAGCGCAGCGGTTTTCGCTTATTTAGCATCAATAAAACGTCAATGCGGAAATGCGGTAGGGTAGCGGCGCCAATGCCGAATTCGATATCGTCGGCAAACAGCGTTCCTTTGCTCGGTGTGGAATTTGGCGCCAAACGGTCAGCTCGAATGCAGCTGGGCGTGGCGGCGAACGTACTTACACCAAAGTGAAATCCTCTAGAAAACAAAGATACCCTCGACGCGGTGAGACCGACAGCTCTCCGCGTACTGAAACATCAGTGATCCTCTTTGTTTTCTAGCCTATAATGTGCGATGAATTTGATTTCGGCAATATCAGTGTTGGCGGTGGCGCGCGTTATTTGGGATCTTGGTATGCCTCTATGTCAAATAACTACGCGAAATCGTAGCAAAATTCACACGCTGTGGCGGTGAAGGATGTAGCGCCTGGTCAGTTTGCCGCCGACACCCATTCTCGGCAAGAAAGTAGCATGGCTCCCACCCTACCCAGTAAAACTTGGCTAATGGATAAAACCTATTTCGACATCCACTTCAGTGCAACGCAACAAACACGCTGATTCCGGTGGCGTTGGGCATGGACGTGGAAAGTTTATCTTTCATGCAAAGGTGGAATTCTAATTAAATACATTTCATCCTTAAAAGGGCGTTTAACGCCCTTTCTTTTTGAATATCTCAAATGGTTAGCTGCAGCGATTATTACATAGTCATCGGAGTTTCTGACCGCACTTTTGCTGGGCGTGTCGGTGGCGGTGTTGGCGGTATTGGCATTGGCGCTAAACGCAGACAGACTTTGGAAGGCATCGCTTTTGGCTGATTACACAACCTTGTGTGCAAACCTCGCCGGCATACCAAAATTATCGGTCTTTGCTGCTTGTTGCTGACCCTCAGTTTTTGCTGGAAGTGCGAATCAGCGTGCTGAATCTATAACGGCTTTATACTCTCGTTACAAGAACAAAAGCTGACGCTTTTTGGTGCTCGGGCTTAATGCCCTTTGTTGGTGATGTTCAAAATTGTGCATTCCATTATCAATTATTTTTGTACGCCAGCTGTTTGAAATTCGTTAGTTAGTAAACAATAATGAAATGCTGCGTGTTGTTGATTACATGCACTATTATCGCCTGAAATACGAAAAAGAATTGCCGGATAACACGTGATCAACGTATCGAACAAGATGCCCGCGAATTTATTAGCTGCACGGTTACCATGCTGCAAGGCTTGATTAACTCCGTGATGTCCACCATTGAATTTATGATTATTCTGTGGGCTTTAGTCAGGATATTAGTGTTGCTCGGCGTGCCGATTCCGAAGGTGTGGCGTTCTTTATTTATATTTTTATCATCGTCGCTACCGACCTTCCGTTTGACTTGGGCACCCGCTGATTAAATTGAATTTTGATAAAGCATCGATTGAACGGGGATTATCGTTATTCCTTGATTCGTGTGCGTGATAACGCAGAAGTATTGCGCCTTTACGGCGGTGAAACAAAAGAGCGGGTCGATTTACCGGCGAAATTTCACGCGATCATTCACGTCGTTGGGTAATTGTGCGCCGTATGTTGGGGTTGACGGGTTTAATACCGGCGTGACGCAAATTGCCATGATTCTACCGCTCGCGTTGCAAGCGCCGCGTTTTGCTTTGCCGGACAGGGTGAAATTAGGCGATATGCACCAAACGGTGCTTTCTCTCTCAATCGCCTTATGCGGGCGTTGTCTTTTTCGTTTGTTTCTATGAAGAATTACGTTGTATCAGGCGCGTCTCAATCGTTTGTATGGTGTACAGTAGACGAATTGGACGCTATGGAAATTCATCAACCGGTGGAATGTTCCCCATCGGGTGTCATTGCACCATTTTCGGGATTAAAGACGCAAACGGAAAAAGTCTTGTTGAGCGATTTGAACGTGGATTTTGCAAAATGGCGACTGTTGCTCTATTCAAGTCTGTCAGGCGCGGGGAAAAACCTCTACTTAAAGCCATTGTGGGGACGTCTATCCTGTTTGATACGGAAGGTCGGTAGAGCGTCCATGTAGCAACAGTCTGTTTTCGCCACAACGCCCGTATATGCGGCGCAAGGCACGTTACGCGAAGCGATGTTATCCGAATATTGGAGTCGCAAACGTGGTGAATTGGCGCTGGCAAAGTGGAACAGTGCCGTTTGAGCAAATACATTCCGTCTCTTAACGAATCCAACGATTGGCAAAGCTCATTTTCGCCGGGAGAATTGCAACGGGTGGCGCTTATATTCGCATTCTTCTGATGCAACCTGATGATGATTTTTAGACGAAACCACATCGGCACTGGGACGAGCCAACGGAAGAATTAGCTGTATAAAAATCATCCGCAGCCGTTTCCCTCAAACATGACTATTCTCAGTAGTCGGTCATCGTTGCACGTTGCAACAGTCTCACAATAAGCAGTTAGTGCTGTAAAAGGTGCTAAAAAGTGCGGTGCTTTTTAAGCCAAATTAATAAAACACATGAAGAAACAGGGTTCTTTTCGTCAGAGAAAGGGAAACGAAAACATATACTGCAAAAGCGAGGATTATGAATCTGGAGCGAAACGAGGTTTCGAATCCGCGACCCCGACCTGGCAAGGTCGTGCTCTCACCAACTGAGCTATTCCCCGCATCTTGCATCAAATGAATGAGACGGCATATACGAATATTTTTAGTAGAGAGCATAGTAAAATCAGGAAAATGATCACTGGTTTATATATTCGTCGATTTGAGTCCATCTGTAAAAATGTTCGCGACAGTAAGCGAGTACTTTGATGGATCTGCGCGAACGCCGTCTAACGCCAAATGGGTGTTTTGGTTTACTGTGCCGTTCAGAATTTCCGGTTTCCAACGGGCAGCTAATCTTTAATGCCGATACTGCAAGGTGGCGATAGTGGAAGTAGTCCGCCAGCTCCGGCATATTTAAAGAGAAAGCGTTTGGTTCAGCTACACTGTTGCCACAAATCGGTGATACCCTTTCGGCATGTATTTTTGAGAAAATCTAAGGTTTGTAATTCTGCTGCGCGTTCGGTCAATTTGTTGTTTTTAACACGTTCAACCAACCGTATTGCGGTGTGGGTTTTCACGCACCAGTGCCTGGTTTTGATTGAGTATCGCCGGATTGATGGATCATGACAGTGCCTCTTCGGCAAGAATATTTAAATTTTTATCGGTGACAATTGTTACATTTTAACAATGTTCTTTTTCCTGATTCAGCTCCGTCATTTCAAGATCAATCCAGATCAGATTTGCTTGATCTAATGTCATTATATAAGGTATCCTATGAAAATTTTCCTATTCCAGCGAAAACGCGAGCACGACCGCACTTATGTATGAGTAAAACCTCAAATTTAATGCAAAATCAAAAACGCCGAATCTCAGTCCAATAATATATAAGGGTATTACATCGCCATCAGAAGAAAAAGACATTGATTGGGCAGGATGATGCGTTGGGCGAGTCGCAGGATGGTTTGTCGTTACGCGCTGCCTGCCCGTCATGCGGATGTGGAAAATGCGCGCGTGAGATTTTTCGCTGTAACTTGCTGCGGCAGCAGCGAGCGTTGGTAGATCGTGATTCGAGGGATACGGTAATGAGCGTTGCAAGTGTAAAAGTGGCGTGATTGAGGAGTTCATCCGCGCAAAAATGAAATTTCTCGTCCGGATTATTAGTGACGGCATTATAAAGTCATCGCGCCTAACATTGATCGTATTATCATCATTCTCCGGTACCGCCGAGTTTGTCGCTGAATATTATTGATCGTTATTTTGCATGCGAAAGACGCCAACATTGAACCGATCAGTGCGTTAAAGCACAGCCGATATGCTGACGGAACAACAATGGCAGATAGTGGATTCAGCAGCTGAAAATTTATCGTGATATCTGGTTATCAAACGCTTATGGACTGCAGTAAAAAACGGAAAACTGACCGCACTTTTTATCGGATGGCGTGTCGTTTTGTAGGGCAACTGGTGTAGGAAAATCCAGTTTGATTGCTGCGTCTTTGCCGAATGTGGATGCATTGGTTGAAATTAGTTCAACTTCAGGCCCTGGCAACACACCACAAACTTTCTCGTTTATATCAGGCTACCGCAGGGTGGCAGTTTTAATTGATTCGCCGGGATCCGTGAATTTGGTTTGTGGCATTTAGAAGATGAGCAGATTACAAAAGGTATCGAGAATTCCAAACCGTGCTGGGCACCTGTAAGTTTCGTGATTGTAAGCATTTAAAATGATCCGGGTGCCTTACGTCAGGCGTAGAAGAAGGCAAAATCAGTGCTGTTCGTTATGAAAAATGCTATCGTTTACTTCCAGCAGCAAAAAGAAATGAAATCGCAGCGCCATTTTTCTGTTGAATAAGTAAATGTCAGCGTACTTCTTTTGCGCAATACCTAAATGCACAACTAAACTTTGATCGCTGTGATCCAGTTCAAATTTTTACTGAAATCGCCTTGCAAATGGAGCGATTATCAGATGATATGGCGCATTTATTTTAGCTCTTTTTAGAGAAGATCTCCATCAACGTTAAATGGACTTGATTGGATTCAATTAATTTTTAGAGGAAACCTCATATGTATTCAAAAGATGTTGAAATCATCGCACCTAATGGTTTGCATACGCGTCCAGCAGCACAATTTGTTAAAAGAAGGAAAAGTATTTGGTTTGATAATATGGTTTCTTCAGCTAGAAAGTGCTAGGTGCAGTTTGTTTAAATTACATAAACGCTGATGCTCATGCAAGGCACCGTAAATTATGATTTCTGCACGTGAGGATGAGAAAAAGCTGTTGAACATCTTGTGGCATTAATTCCAACCTAGAATAATAACCAAGCCATGATTTGCGGCAATCTCTTCTTTATGATTAAAGAGGCGATGGTAGTAAAATGGCTTTTGCTTTATTTTGGCGAATGACTGACTTTAATCGATCTGAGTTTTCGAGGACAGATGCATGAAGGTAATCTTATGATTATGCGGGAATCGGCTCACCAGGCATTGCGTGGTAAAGCACTGCAGCTTAAAGAAGATCGTACCGGATATGACAGCATTGCAAGAGAGCCAAGTTGATGGAAGAAGCGCGCGTTTCATGTACGCAGGGCGGAGGCGGCTGTAGAGCAGTTAAACCTCACAGCATGCGTTTCATCAATCTTTAGGCGAAGAAGAAAAGCCGCCATCCTGCGAAGGGCATCGTAATGATTTTGGAAGATGAAGAGCTGGAAGAGGAAATTCACTGACGGTCTTCAGTTCAAACTGCGTGAACGCGGCAGTGGCGGCGACGTGGTGGATTGATCAGCAAGTCGCCATTTTGTCGGAAATCGACGATGAGTATTTAAAAAGAGCGTGCCGCGGATATTCGTGTGGATATTGGCAACCGCTCAATTAAAATATCTCGACGGACATCGGTGTCGCAAACGAATGAACAGGCGATTTTAGCTAGTTTGACCTCCAACAGGCACGTCTGAAACAGCATTGTGAAACTTACTGCTGTGTTAGGGCGGTGACGGATATCGCGGTCGCACATCACATACGTTATGGCATCGCTCCTGAATTGCCCGGCAATTGTTGGGACGCAGCGAATGTTACCGAGCTGGTAAATACTGGATGTTCCTGGACGTGCGAAATAATGTGGTTTCATGCCAATCCTTCCCAAGAAGACACCGCAGTTTAAAAGCATTACAAGCGAAATTAGCTGACAGAGAAAGCTGAGGTTGGCGAAGTTAAAAGATTTGCCGGGCATTAACGCCGGTGATGGACACGCGTGCGGGATGCGGTTGCGAACATCGCACCATTCTCGTGATATTGAAGGTGCGGATCGCAAATGGCGCTGAAGGTGCGTAGGGTTATACCGCACGGAAATTCTTGGCTATGGATCGCGATCAATCGCCGACAGAAGAAGAGCAATTTATCGCCCAGAAGACGCCGCCGTGGAAGCCATGAAATGGCACCTGGTGATATTGCGTGCACCATGGATATTGGCGTGGTGATAAAGAATTGCAGGCATTTGGATTTGGCCGGAAAGAAATGAATCATTCCTCGGTTGGCGGTTATTCTGCACCGCGTTGGATCGCTGGCGAAATTTTAAAATGCGCAATTAAGGAGCAGCATTGCGTGCTTCTGGCTTTACGGTAAGTCAGATGCGTAATGTCACCCTGAATAGATTATTTCTGTAGAAGAAAATCGTGAGTTGAAACTGTCATTGAAGAATTGAAAGTCGAATTTACGTAAATGAAGGTAAGGGCCTGATTTGACGAAAAGTTATCTCAAATTGGTGTCATGGTGAAACGTCATCCGGTGCGGTGAGACTGCCATTTTAGCAAAAGAGGTCGATTTCTTCTGTGCATTGCGGCCGAACGATTTAACTCTGCAACATACGTTACCGTAGATCGAGCGCATGAGCCTCCATTTCTACGAGAGCAACCCAATGAGTCCGTCTGTGTCTCGAGTTTAATTAAAACAAGTGATTGACGTCAGCGCGGAAAGGAAATGGACGGAATGTGCGGTGAATTAGCCGGCGATGAACGTGCTACCGTCTTGTGGTATGTTAGATACCGAAGCTGGACAGAATGTAGTAAGGAGTGCGATTTCCGTGCCGCGGATTAAGAAATCACCTCAGTAACAGCTACACTATCAAGACGCAAAATCATCGCAGAAAAGAGCAAGTTACAACAAACTGGATCAGTGCGCAGAAATCGACCGTTTATGTGATTGATTTTAGCAGAAAAAGCACTAAATGAAATAGCAAATTCAGCTTTAAGCCAAAAGGACGACCAAACTGCAAACTTCAGGAGAGATGGATTAAAAATGGGTCATCTGACAAACTTATTCGTCAAAAGAGAAGAAGAAGCGGTTGAGGTGGAAATTCATGCCCCACTCTCCGGCAGGTGAGATCGTGAATATTGGTGAGATGTGCTGGATGTCGTCTGAAAAGATTGTTGGTGATGGTAATCGTTATTCGCGTCGACCGGCAATAAATCTAGTCTGCGGTGCTGATAGATGCGATCAGCACTTTCTTTGAAACCAATCATGCGTTTTCCATGGAATCCAAAGAAGGCGGAGTTATTTGTTCACTCGGTATTGATACGTAGAATTAAAGGTGAAGGTTTTACCGTGGCGTGGGCATGTCAAACCACAAATGGGCAGAAGGATGGTGATTGTTAGATCTTCCTCTTGGAAGCCAAAGGAAGTCCGTATTAACACTGGTGAGTGATTTCAATATGGATGAGGATTAATCATCCTGAGAAGAAAATCTGGAAGTGGTTGCTGCGACCCGTGGTGTTATTATTCTAAAATAATAGAGACAGCAAGCTTGTAATAAGCATTGATTGCCGATTCAAGTTTTCTTAAGATCGGTTTTTATTTAGCATGCAAAGTCCGCTATAAACCACATGCCATGCGTATGGATCCACAATATAGTAGCGTGCATCTTGATGCACGACCTCCGCCAAACCAAGCACAGAATTGAACTAAAGGCAGGGTAATTTTGAGGTTTTTTTTAACCAACATATTATCAACCGTCAGCGTAAAGATCTATTCGTGCGTCGCCGCCATGACGGCGATTTCCCGCGTAGCGCATCTTGATGCACGATAACTGTTCGGCGAAACGAACGAAGTGTGTGATTTTGAGTGGCCTCTTCTCTCAACCAACGGCTATCACAGTCAAGGGTTGTTATTTGCTCTTGCACAAGCGTACCGCGATTTATGATTTCCTGCGTAGCGTGCAGACCGGATGCACGACAGAACTGGTTCGGGCGAACGAAACAAAGTGCGTGATTTTAAAGTGGCTTTTCGTGTCCAACGTATTACTGGCCAGCGCCGGCGCGCGTTATTTATTCGTGCAACAAGCTTGCACGCCGATTTATGATTTCATGCGTAAAGTGCATCCTTGATGCACGATAGAATCAATCAAGGAAATTAAAACAGCGCGTGATTTTGAAGTATTTTTCAACCAACGGCTATCAACAGTCAAGCGTTGTTGATTCATTTCAGCAACAAGCTGCATGGCTACGGATTTACCAAAATAGTGATATGAAAACAAACGACTGGAGCCCGGCGGCCTTTCGGACTGTAGCGATAGGCCCCTTCATAGGAGCCTAAAAACGCACGTTTTACGTGTGGATTGTTATTTTATTAAAAAGGGCGGTGTTGAATGGGAAATCTCCCCAGAACACGCGCGCCCTTTGAGGTTGTGTGAGATTACATCTTCTCAACGGTTTAATGCCGAGTAAATCCAACCTGTTTTAACGTTCTTCAATAACAACAGCCAAGCGACTGAGCTCACTGCTGATCTTCATTATTCAAGAATCGCACTCAGAAAGAATAACGCCACCAATTCCAAAATAACCAAAGCACATGCGGCGTACCTTCTTTCCAACCACTTGAACACCTTCAAACTGCAATAACCCCATCCAAAGCACGCCCTTTTCACCAGTAATACAATTTGGCTTGTTCCACTTCGCTTAGGGCAATTTGGCTACGATTGAGAAAACCGGAACGAATGCGGTGTAGGTAGCTACTGCATATATAAGGCGCCGTGTTGCCTTCAGCTCAACAACATATTGGGCCCCCAGCGGAACATCATAATCCGAAATGCGGTCGATAAGTCCCGCATATTTCACCGAACTGATACCAACGGCTTCAATGACATACACTGCTCTTGCCCAGAGTGCGGTGGATTTTTGCGAAATTAATACGCCCGCATGCGTTCACCGCTTGCTCTAATAAATCGGCCAGTTTTACGTGGCAGCGTCACGCACTACGGTTTTGAAACGGTTTGCGCCTCGCCTCAACATCAGCGCCGAAAGTGTGTGTGTCGGTTGGAAACGTCCGGCACATAGCCGTTTTAATGGCGCAATCAAGCCAAGCTTTGCCGTATATGCTGGCTTCGGCGCGTATCGGAGAAGACTCACGCACGGTGAGCTTTTTAAGGTTCTGCAACGGTATTTAGCAATGTCAGTGGTGGTGTAAAGGAAACCGCCATCTTTTTCTGTACAATAAACGCCCATTGGATCACTGTCCCTTATTTTTGAATTCATCCAAATAAACCACTAATGCGCCGTCATCTTCTACGGCCAAAACCTTGTCAGATCTTCGCAGCAATGCCTGGTAACATTGGGTTATACGGCTCACCATCACATCTTTGTCTGTTAGGGTTACATTGAGACGATCGTAGTTGTGTTGGTTTTGCTGCATGGTGATCTTCACCAGCTTTTTGCCACATGGTACGGCAATATTCATCACCACTTGTAATTTCACCCGAATTACGGGCCTTTTCGGCAAATACCGGATCTTGTCACAATGTGCCGCGCGGTAAAAGGCTTCTAAATCACTCAATTCCATTTCACTGGCGATGTTCGTTTTCCATTTTTCCAAATAGGCAATCAGCATGACCGAATTGCGTTCCCCAGTCGCCTACATGGTTAGCATCGGATAACGTGGTTACCTAAAATTTCCAGTGTGCGTACGACAGCATCACCGAGTAATGGTTGAACGCAATGTCCCCATGCATTTCTTTGGCAACGCTTTGGGGAGTGAAGTAGTCCACCACGACCGTTTGTTTTTCCGGATTGTACACACCTAATTTCGGATCTTTGTACGTATGCGGTTGATATTTTTTCTGCCAACCAAGTGTGTAGAAAAATATTAATAAAGCCCGCTGGCAATTTCCGCTCTGCAATGTCTTGTAAGTCGGCTTTATCTAACACGCTGAGCAAATTCACGTGGGTTTAATCCCACTTGGCAGCGGGCAGATGCCGTTAGCTTTGATAGTCACCAAATTGCACTTTGCCCTGATTGGCGAACGAGGGCTCACATTGTGCGTCGGCACCGGCTGCAATCATCGCCTGTTTAATCAGATAAAATAGATTGAATATTCACGACTGAACCTTAAATTCTTTTGAGGGATAAAACAGTGGATATAATACCGTTCTTTTCCACTTTTCAGAAAAGCCAAAAGAGGAAAATTATGTCGTGTCATTTGCTCTACGAAATGTTTTCAAAATCAGATGCACCCTTGGCTGATTTTCAGGATTTTGAACAAAAATTCAGGCGTTTGCTGCGGAGATTCATTTAGATCTCAGCCAACATGAAATCGATCATCTGTCATTGCGTGAATTCTGATCAGAAAGCGGCATGACTGGTTAGCATCATTATTAAAACATATGGTTCGGTGTTAGTGACAATGATGTAATCGGTCCGAGTCATTTATTTAATTGCCTGTAACGCAACCGTTTGTACCTGCCGGACAGGCAGGTCGAGGTGGTGGAGTTGCCACTTCCGAAGGATAAACTTTTATCCGCAGGAAAGCTGGGAGCATATTGAAGTGGTGGTGCTGTTTTTAACTGGGGAAAGTGAAAGTGCAGAATGGTTCACCCGCATAAAAATTTGTTTTTACGGAACCAATCGGCGGAGTTGAGTCAAAAACGAGCGAACCGAAAGGGGATGGTGAAAAACTGGCTAATTTATCGGTGGCAGTATCGCTGTGGACAAGCGCATGAATCGACTCGTATTAAGGTTCATCCATCACGGTATCAAACAAATCGTCGAGTGCGGTTTGATTGTATGAAATCGATTTTGCTAAAATGAGGTCGCCTCGCTTTATCGAATACAGGCGACGTAACAATTAATCCAGTATTTAAGGAGCATTTTAAGATTCGCATTCGCTGATGCTAATGAGCTTAACTCTTGTTGGGTTGTGCCAATGAAGACATTTTATGGCGGTAACGTCTATTCGGGCGATCGGCCAAAGAAGCGCGTTCAATTAGCTACGGTACCATTGTTTCCACCTGTCCAGTGAAAATTCACAGATAATCAAGGTGCTTGGTACCATCGGTAGCTGGCGCTTACGGCGGTATCGCCGGTTCCGGTATCGGTGGCGGTACAGGCAGCCATTGCGACGGCGGTGGGCGCGGCTGCCGGTGCGGTCATTGGTAGCAAGTCGAAGAAAAGCCGCCAAGTATAGCGCTTGAAATGGTATTAAGAAAGATGACGGTAAAGAAATTGTTGTGGTGCAAAAAGCAGAAGCGAATCTGTTCCTGGTGCACGTATGCATCGTAGGCGGTTCTCGTTTAACGTGTCCAGCACTTTAATTTATCTCTAAACCAATCAGCCTCTTATTTTTAAGGGGCTGATTTTTAGACTTGTTTATTTTACGGTTAAGTTATTTGCGTGGCAGTGAAATTTTATTTTCTTCACTAGGAGATACAATAGCAACACGTGTCCTATCGTTTGCACACTCAGCTGCACCGGTTTCACGCACAATGGCATTGATGATCAGTTGTTTGGTTTCATCGATCGGACGCTAATTTTTCACTTTTAATTAACCATGGTGGCTGAGGGATAAAATCAATTTCTGCCAATAGCCCCTTCGGTTAATCCGTTACCGCCTAACATCACCACTCGGGCTTAAATGGTGCAAGGCCTTTTAAATACATTGTTTTTGTTTGGTTGATAATGTAATCGATATAATAACTCTTGAAAAAGGGAGGCGGTGATTCTAAAGCAAAATGCCTATTTTAGCAATGCATTCCAATGAAAAATAGCGCCAAAATTCACTGCACTTTCCATTATTGTTTTGAGGGTCTGGATAACTCGCAACATCTTGGCATATCTTGTTCGCTTAATCCTTCTTTCACGCGATTGCCGGGACCTTCAATTTTTCCGCTTTTTACGATCTTGAGTGAGGTAATAATTTTCTGGGAGAACGTATTCACAATTTGAGATTGTCCCATCGCTGATTTTTCAGCTTGCTTTTCCGTGGCAAAGCGCACATGAACGGTTAAAAATCTTTTGTCCGTGTTCACATGTCGCCTTCCGCATGAACGTGTAGAAATTGCACTGATGCAATAAGAGGAGAGAATAGAGTAAATTTTCATGATTTTCCTTAATTTGATTTTCGTTGGGGTAAAGAGTTGTTGTAGTCCTCTTCGGGGAGCAAACCTCGAAATTTATATACTACTGCCGCTTTGATCAATCACGAAAGAGGTTGGCGTGCCGACAGTTGGTAACGTTCGGCCGTAATTTTCTCATTTGATCTCTAAATATCGGCAGGGGTGAGTTGTCGTTTGGTGACAATCGCTTGTGTATCAGCTTTTCGCCGTCGATATTCATAGCGACCAGTTGCACTTGGTTCGGGTATTTTTCCGCCCATTGCTGCAAGGTTCTTTAATTCCGCAATGCATGCGCCGCAGGTTTCCGACCAGAAAGTTGATGAGCACGGTTTTTGCCCTGCCACTCGCTTAATCGAGGCTTTTATTGCCTTGCAGATCGAAGGCGGCAATTTCGCAGGTTGACTGATTTGCGTGATTCCTCTTTTGCAGGAAACACTGACAACCGCACTTATACCCCGAGAAACGAAGAAAATTAGCCTGCATTTTTCCTCACGCAATAATTTGCCGTGTTGCAAGTAAATAATGCGGTTGGTGAGTTTGCCTAAGTCCGGGTTATGGGTCACCAGTGACGATCGTACGCCCCTCGCCGGTTTTAATTCCTGTGAGTAAATTCAACACTAAATTTTCATTTGTTTCATCGAGGTTGCCGGTCGGTCTCGTCAGCAAAAATGACCGCGGCTGATTCACTAAGGCGCGTGCAATACACCCGTTGTTGTTCCCCGCCGGAAAGTTGGCTGGGCGGCGATTCAGCGATGCGCCAAAACCCACTTGATCTCAATACGGCTTTGGCGGCGGCTTCATCTACCACGCTGTGATAATGTTGCGCCAGCATCACGTTTTCAAGCGCGGTTAAATAGGGGATGAGGTGAAATTGTTGGAACACTAAAGCCGATTTTTCCGCGCGGAAACGCTGTGTCAGCCCTGTTTCGTCCAGTTGTGCTGCGTCCACACCGTCTAAAAATCACTTTGCCTTCGGTCGCGGTATCCAAGCCGGTAAGAATATTCATTAATGTGGTTTTACCGGAACCGGAGGCATCCGCATGATAGAGACGAATTCACCCTCGGCAATTTGAATATTAATGTCTTCAAGTGCGGTCACTTTGACCGAATCTTTTGTATAAATGTTGCGTTTCAAATGACGGCTTTTAGCCATGTTATCTCCCTTTCAATACGTTGGCGGTTTGAATCGTCTCAAAGCGCGGCGGGTCGGTACGATAACCGCGATAAACGCCACTAATAAGGATAAAGTGATCGGTAATCGGAAATCACCGGCAGGCGCATATCAATATAGGCTTTGAATACGGTTAAGCCGAGCACCCTGTGCCAATAGATAGCCGATGATTGCCGCATAACGCGCAAAGCGGGCGATAATCAAGGTTTCTGCGCCGATTTGTTTGATGATGTCGCGGCTTTTCGCACCGAGAGTTTTTGCAACGCAAAATTCTTTTCGCCCGTTCACCCACACAAGCGATTAAGGTGGTATCACGCAAAGGGTGGCTAAAATCAAATCACTACAGAAATCAAGCCCATCAGCCTTTGATTTTATCTAAAATTTGCCCTTCGGAGGCGGAGACTTTGCAGGATCGGATGAATGTCTAAATCGACACTGTTGTTGTCAAACTGTTGGAAGCGAACTGATCCACTCTGGCTTTGATCGTTTTTGACGTTTAACAACACGTTGGTCGCCAAGTTTTCTTTTTCCAACCAGTTTTGTGCAAAACTCGAGGCTCACGATCAACATATTGTCGGTGGCATCGCCTGCTTCTACGATGGCTTTTTGTATATTGAACTGCGTTTATCCACGGAATTGAGGCTTTAACGTGAGTTTATCGCCCACGTTTAAATTCGAGCTCGTTCCGCGAGAGTTTTACCGATCGTGGCGTTGCGCTCGTCGAAGTTCACCCCGATAGGATTGCTCAGTATTTCGCCAATAAGGCGCAAGGGTTTTCGCGCATCTTCAAACCACACGACCCATCTACGATTTTTCCAAATCACCACGTGTCACGCCATATAAATAGGGACTTGCAGCCGTGATTAAGCCTTTTCGCGCTTGGTCAAGAATCTGTTGCACTTGATCCACTTTGATTAAATTGCTGCTGTTGCCAATATAAAATTGGCGCCGAAGGTACGCAGTTCTTGGCTCATTTTGGTGTTGATGTCGAAGCACACCGCCGCCATTGCCGTCACAATGCTTATGCGCCTACAGTAAGTGCGGCAAAATGATGAATACCCGTTGCAAGCGCAGACGCAAGGCGCGTAACACCAAGCGCCAAAACATATTGATAGGTTTATTGTTCATGCAAAGCACCTCGATAGGATAAAGACGGGCACTCGAGTGCCGAACCAGCGCCGATCACGGCGATCAAGACGGAAAGTCACCAGTACGCAAGGGATAACGATCCAGGCGAAACCGAGCGGTGCGCCAAATAACGTGGCACCGATAAAACGTGCTAAGCCCCCAACCGGCAATGCAACCTGAGATGCCACCGATTAAGCTGCTGATGATGGCTTCGCAATAAAAATAGCAAGACGATTTGCCATTGATAGGCGCCGAGCGCTTTATTAAGCCGATTTCTTTGCCGCGTTCGATAATGGTTGTGGTCATCACGAAGCACACCCATGGCGGCGGCAATCAGTGCGGCAAGCGGGTACGACAGCGAGTAATAATTGAATTTTTCTCAATGACGACGCCTTCGGAAGCCGCGATTCTGCAAATAGGGCGAACAATCGCGCCGGAAATCGCTTCTTCCAATTGATGGAAATAGAGAAACGTAGACTGTGCAATACCAGCGGTCATATTCTTCTGCGGCTAAACCGTCCACATTGGTGCGGGCTTTGCGGGATAAATCATTTTCCGGCACGGTGAGCGCGGAGACTTTAATCGCCTGTACCTTTGCCTTCTAATCCAAGTAAATTTTGCACCGCACTTAACGGCAAAAATCAGTTGTTGTTCTTCTGTTCCGCCGGTTTTAACAATACCTTTTCACGATGGCGGTCATGTGTTGTTGCAGTGCGTTTTCCGTCTGATAACTTAAGCTAATCACATCGCCGATTTTCCATTGCTGTTGTTTGGCAAGCTGGGCACCGAGTAGGGCAGGAATTTGTTCACCGAAATCATCAGTAGCATCATCCACCCATTCGCCTTCTACCTGCCAATAAGGACTGATGATTTTTGCCCTGTGTGGTAATCCTCTTCATCCGGCACAGGAATATTATGATCAAAAACGTCCTGAGGATGCTCACATTGTTTTCTGCACCGTTAGCCACGCGAGCTTTCACCTGCGTGCTGGAGTAAGGGGCAAACCCCACAATGTTGTTGCGCCAGAAAATGTCTTTCACATTCGGCAGTTCTTTTTCATCTAAAAATCTTGTGTAGCGAGGGAGCTACGGCCGCTGACATCATCCGGCAAAACAGCACTGCTAGCCGGTTCCACCAAAATATTGGCACCATAAGATTTCAACTCTTTTGCCATTTTATCACCAATGTCGATGGACACGGCGAGCAAGGCGGAAATCAAAACCCGGCAGCGAGGAAATGGTAACAATGGCAAGAAACTTTACGTTTTGAAACCATAACGCCAAGACTGAAATATATTCGCGCTAACATGATTATTTTTCCTCCTTGGCGGTTGAGGCTTCATCGGTTTTGTTTAAATAGGCCTCAGGATTATCACGGAACAGTTCTAAGTTCTTTTCATCAGTAAAGAAATAGGTTTTGCCTTCATGGTTGTATTTGTATTCCGTTTTAGTGTTGGTCAATTTCTTGCCATTGACGGATCCACCACTTCAATTTCAATGATCGTACTGAAATAGTTTAAGCCTTCTTCCAAGTTTTTTTCTTGTTGATGACTACTTCTGTATCTGTTTGTTTCCAATCATCGATTGGCACAGGATTGCAAACCGCCCGGTTTGCTGGAAGGGTAAACATCACGGACACCGCAACCCACGCATACTACTTGGTTGCCTTCCATTACATAACCTTTGGTCGCCGCATAAAAATGCAGGCATCAAATACGGCAGCAAGACTGAGTTTGTCGGGCAGACGATTAATAATGAAGAAAACGTACCGCTTTGCCATCGTCGGCAACCCAAAGAAAACGGTGTAATTTGCCGTCTTTTACTTGTTCGATTGGGATGTGTACGTTGTTTTCCCATCTAAGGTGACTCTTTGCGCTTCCGAAAGTTGTGGCGGTTGGACGCGATTCTGTCCCAATAAAGTTGGGAAACAAGGATGATAGCGGTTGCGACTAAACCGTAAGCGATAATTTTGCCGGAAGTCCGTTTGGCTGCCATGGCTTTGCGTGTTTTTCAATCGGGTCTTGTTCTTGCTTAACTTGATGAAGGCGTGGCAAGTGTGTTTTGAAAGCAAATAGGCGCACAATAAATGCCAATACCGACGACGTTAATATAATTCAAATAGATGGAAATATTGCCTGATTTTTGCCGCAAAACTTAACCGCACTTTTGTGAGATCTATCACTTGAAGCTTCATTAAAATCAACAAGATATCGCCCATTAATGGGGGTTATTAATAGCAGTGTGGAAAAAGGAGGTTAAGAAAACAGAAAGTGCGGTCGTTTTTCCTGACGTTTTTGTTGTTGAAATAAAATAAATAGCCAACCGGCGACAATAATGCAGAAAATAACGCCCAAAATGATCGCAGCTGAATTGAAGTAAAAAGTCAGTGTTAATGACGTCTGTGCCGGTGATAGCCGCAATATTGGGATCTTTCGCCCACAAGTGTCCGGCAAGCATAGACAACATGATATGCCAAAAAGGTATTGAGTTTTTGCCACTAGATAAATTGGCTGAAATAAGCAAACAATAAAATACACAATGCAATAATGGTAACAGAGAGTTTTGCACTTTGTGTTGCAGGTAAATTCAGCGAGACGAGGTTACTCGATAAAAATCCGAAAAGAGAAAGCCAAATGAGTCGCATTAGCGTTCGGGTAATGTGCCCAACTGCAACTGAGCAAAATAGAAATAGGGAGTAGGGTTTGAAATGAGGAAAAACATAGTTCATAGCTTTATCTCCGAAAGGGTGAATGAATCATATCGCTTATATTTTGATCAGAGATTATGTTTCTAGCATAAAAACACCTTGAGTGATTTCAAGGTGTTTTTATTGTTATTTTTAGTTAACACCTGAAAGGTTTATTTCAAACCGGTGAATTTGAATTCATAGTTAACATCAAACGGTTTCCACCAACTTGACCAACACCGGTTTCTTCGTCAGTGTGACGGTGCATACCGGCTTTTGGGTGGCGGGTCAACGTGATAGGTTAATTTATAGTTACCCACGCCCATCATTTTGATGTTTGCACCGTAGTGAGGACCGTCGCTGGCTACCATCGGCATGAAGGTGCCTTCTTGTTTTTCACCGGTGTCGCTGTTTACCAGGGTATATTGAATGGTTAAGTAAGGCATCCATTCGCCTTCACCGAAACCGTTTTTGTTGCCTTTGGTGGCGTGAATATCCGCTTCTAAGTGAATATCGGATTTCGCTGCCGGCAAGCCCATGCCACGAGGTTCCATGTCAACCGGTTGCAAATACACGGCGGCAATTTCCATTTCGTCTCATAGTTACCGGTTCACCGACAGGGAACTCTTGAAGCCTAAGGCTGCCGGTGCGGTGATCATGCCTGCAAAAAGTGCGGTGGCGATTAATGTTTTTCATACTTAGTTTCTCCTTAACTGAATAAGTATAGCTTGTAGCGACATTAAGCAGATTTTCTGCTTTTGGTACTTCATATAAATGAATGCAAAAACAGCAGCCACCAACAAGACAGCCTTGCGGAACCAATGTTTCTACATAGGATAAATACTCCAACCATGAGATTTCCGTGATGCCGGAAACCAAGGTTGGTTCAAATAATTTGCCTTCGATAAGTTCCAGTACGCTTTACCGGCAAACACAGTGACCATTAAATACATGAATGAACCGGTGAACATAAAGAACGGTTTGAGCGGAAGTTTCACCACGGTATAGCGCATGATGAGACAGCAATGGCGAAAAATTACACGCCCACGGCAAAACCGGCAGAAAAGATAGAAATAACTGACCGCACTTTGTGCATCGCCGGCGAGGCATAGTAGAACAACACGGTTTCTGCGCCTTCACGATACACGGCAAGGAAACTGGTCAGCCACAGACCCTACAAGAGAGCCGGTGGTGAGCGCGGTAGAGAGTTTGCCTTCCAAATAGCGTTTCCAGTTTTTGCGCTTCCACTTTGAGAGCAAACCAATAGCTCATCATGAATAACATCACCACAGCAATTATCATTGTGAAGCCTTCCATAACTCTCGGCTGGCGCCGGAATTAGAGAAAAATAAGTTGGAAGATCACGGCGGTAATAAGGCTACTGAGTAATGCCACATAGACGGATTGACGAATAACAGGCAGTTTGTCCTGATGGTTGTTTTTACTAAATATGCCACGATGGCAGCAACAATTAATAGCGCCTCCAAGCCTTCACGCAAGATGATTAATAAGCTGTATAAGAATATACTCCAGGCGGTTTGTTCTCCGCCCTGTAACATCTCTACAGCTTTACTTAAATCTTGGCTTAATCCTTTGCGCTTGTTCTGTAACTTTTCTCTTTCTCTGCGCCGGTCTTTCATTAGCTCACCAAACGGGTGAAATAGCCTTCTAATTGGGTTTTGAAAATTGCGTCGCGAGAACCGATTTTGTTTCTCCATACCTGTGCTTTCAAAAATGTCAAAGTAGGTATCTTGCACCCGCTAACATGGCTTTTTAGCCTCGCTTTTGCTCGTACAAGCCGATGGCTTTGTTGAATGCCTGCGTTCACTTGTGCACCAACCTGCGACCAGTCTTTGTCCTGCGTGGTATCGGCAATAGTTTGATTGGCAGGCTGTTCCGCTTGTGTATCACGGGTGGTTGGTAAGTCAGGCAGTTGCTCTTCAACGTCTTGTAATAACGTCGTGATTTGATAACCGAAATTACTGATTTGATCCTGTTGTTCGCTCAGTTTGATTAAATCATAAAACTGTTGATTAAGATTGCCGGAAATGGCGGCGGAACGATTTTTGGCGAATGGACATTTCCATTTCGGAGTTTTTATACCCATCGTATTGCGCTTGTTGCACCAGTTTTTGGCGGTTGCGTAATCTTTTCGCTTCATACGCCGTCATGGCTAGAGCTAATAAATCATCGATAGTTTTAAAGCTTTTTGCCAATGCGAGGGCGATAGTTTGGTTTTCACATACGCCATGTTGCGCGGAGGCGTTAAGTTGATGTCCTCTTTAAAGAAGGAAGCACTTCTGCAATTCGGCTTTGAGACCTTCAATTTTTAGCTTTAACTTGATCTTGTGGCAGACTGTCACCAATCATCTTGCGAATTTCGCCAAAGGTGGCTTCCATTTGATAGCTTTTGTGCAGAAAAAGTTAATACGAATAGTACTCTTCAAGATTTTCAAACACTTCAAAATATACCATTTGGACTTCAGTTCAAGCGTCATCTATTTTATTTTCGGAATAGAGCGGTGGTTTTATCTAAGCTGATTTTCAATGTCTTGTACCCATTGGTTGATAGTTATCTTCTGCGTGGGTAAATGCTGAAAACAGAAGCATAAAAACTACAGATTGAGACCAACGGGAAAAAACACATGCGCATCTCCTTGATTTATTGCATTTGCTATAGATATAATTGAGAATTATTATCCTCTAATGAGATTTTAGTGCAAAGTAAATTCTTGTTTGATCTCTGAGGTAGATCACAAAATGAGCATTTTTATGGAGATAAAAAGGAAAGTTTGGCAACTTTCTCTTTTATCTCATGGCGAGGATGTTTTAGTTTTGTGCTAAATCATCAATGACAAGATAGATTTTCGCCACTGTACCATGCACGCCGACCACTTTGATTAATTCAATATCTGCCGTGGAACTTGTACCGGAAATGATATTAATACAAGAAGGTCATACGTCGCCTTGTTGGGCTTTTGTCACGTAGGATTTTGCCAGTTGTGCTACACGAGGAGTATCTTGCTTTACGTACAATGACAATGGATTTCTCCGGCAGTAAGCTCACAGAACGACCACGTTCAGCTTGGGAAAATAGCACGATACCGCCCGATTCGGTTAAACCGATATTCGGCGTAAACAATCCCAATATTGGCTTGTTCCGATTTGGGTAAATGTTGGCTTCCGCTGTTCCGGTGACCAAATGTGGCAAGTGTATTTTTCTTGAACCGCTTGGGTAATACCGAGTTCTTCCAGACGAGGGTCGTCATTTAACACGATATTGCCGCCACCGTATTTTTCGCAAAGCTGAAGTGCGGTCTGTTTTGCTAACGTTTCTGAAGTCAAATCAACTATCCACTCATCATCACTTTGGCGAAGTTTACAAATCTCTTCGCAAAGTTCTGCTTGGGTGAGATGGGTCAAGCGTCTCTGTTGCAGCATTCACCGGTGTCGCCATCGTTTCAGGCACATTGGCACGTTGTTTACCCATAGCCGCCAATTTATTGAGGAAGTTTTTCTATTTTGTAAATCCATTAGTTTGATCCTCTTTTGTTGAACCATTGACGGAAGCTTTCTTCAGGTGTCGGTAAATCACGGGCTTTTTGTCCATTCTGCCAAAGCACCCATTTTAATTGGCGCTTTGCCGTTCTTAATGAGTTTACCCAGCACTTGGCGCCGGTGTTTACACCGATTTTCCATAAGGTTGATGGGAGTTGGCAGCCAAAACCGAAAATGGATAAGCGTTCCGCAGGCTGGCGTTTTACCTTGTTCCACCATTTTTCACGGTGTTTTAAAATCAGTTGCGCTAACGGAATGCGTACCGACAAACAGAGTTGCAGGCGTTGCACAAGCGAACAGGCGTACGGCAATTCTTTTTGAATTCGTCATAGCCGCCAAGCAATGGCGAAATCACCGCACCAATTGGACTTTCGGATAAATGGAGCCGTAACCATGACCACCGATTTGACGGTACGCCGGGCAGGTATTTGCTACGCACCGCAACGAATACAACGTAAAACTTCTGGAATTCAGATACCAAAATATCGGAACGACCGTTATCGACAATGACTAAATGGAATTCTTCAGGACCATCGGCTTTCGCCGGCAAGACGAGTGCTCGGTAAGTCATGTGTTGTAACCGGTTAATCTGGCGCCTACCGCACTACGTGGGCAAGGCATGGTAATTAACACGTCTACTTCTTTGGAACGTCGGTGCCAAGCGTTCCATCCCCATCACCGCAATGTGGGTTTTAGAAGGTGGTGGCTAAACGCAAGTTACCTTCGTTCGTGACTAAAACAAACAGAGCCGGTTTCCGCGACGGCAAAGTTACATCCGCTAATGCCGATGTCTGCTTCTAAGAAATCCTGACGAATTTTTCTCACGCACGAAACGGGTCATATCTTCCGGTGTTTCTGCCCCTTCATAGCCGAGTTTTTCATGTAAATCTTTACGAATTTGGTGGCGATCTTTGTGAATCGCAGGTACCACGATGTGAGACGGCTTATCACCGGAAATTTGCAGGTAAATATTCCCCAAATCGGTTTCAATGACTTGCATGCCTTCTTTTTCCAACACGCTATTTAACCCAATTTCTTCGGTTACCATGGTGCAGTCGGTGTTCTTCTCCGGCTCTACACCGTATCGAACCCAACATTCGGTAGTGTACAATTATCCACTGCAGAAACGACCGGTTTATCCAGTATTAATCTGCACTACAATCAGCCGGCGGTGCAATGGTAACAGGTATGTATTAATATCGTTGCCGTGTCCTCCGTTGTATTAAACATTCAAAATCAAGAAGGCAAATTCATCATCAAACCACGATCATTCCAATGGCATTTACGGTATTATTGCTGCACTTTTGTGCCACCCTGTTAATTCCGTTGTTATACGTTGTAGCGGCAATATATAAAATTAATCTCTAAAACGACCGCACTTTTGCGGTCGTCATTTAATTTTTAACTGATTTTTCTTTTGAATATTGGCACATTAAGAATGTGAATTTCATGACCTGTATTGCCGACGTAGTAAAGAGCGGTGTGGCAAAAACACCGTTCTGTTACTGGAAAAGTTAGCTGTCAGGTGACTAGAAAAACAAGGCTGCTGTGACAACCCGCATTAAACAGCGGCTTACCAAATGCCCTCTCTGGCATGAAAACTTGAATGAAAACCTTGAAGTCAACGATTACCCTGTATCAATGCCCCTGCCGATCTTGCGTTTATGCTGTTAAAATTACCCGGATTATTTTCACGCGCGCCAATGAACTGGAAATGGGCGGAACGCGCGAAAAAAGTCGCTGCTCGTTCTCATGACTTAGCGTTTTATCGTCAATGCGACTCCGGCGTGACCGACATCGGTGCCCATCTACCGGGTCGTGCCAGTTTTATCACCCCTCCCGCAGTCTATTCCGTAAACTTGGCGCCGTGGATGGGCCGATCGCATTACTAAAACACGTTAAAAGGTTTGGAACTGTTACCCATTCACAATCAACAAACCTGTTGCGTGATTTCGGTAGCACGTCTCTCGGTCAAAATGGCAGAAATGTCCGGTGAAATGGTAAAAGAAGAGTAGCGTGGAACACGTTGAGGAAGTCGAACCGGAATACGCAATTGGTGCAGACGTGAGCTGTTTACTCAATATCGGTGGTCGCCTGTAACGTGAAGGCAGCAAAATCAAAGTGATGCACATCGCAGAAGTGTTAATGCAGGAGTAATAAAAGTACGTCATTAAAACCAGTAATCTTGCATTTAAAGCACGCGTTGATCGCGAAGTCCATAACGAAATCATGCGCAAAGCGGTGGTAAAAAGCCCAAGAAACTATCGGCACAAACCGTCAAAAAATGGTGGATGAGTTAGGCCACTGGGAAGAATGGCGTGATTTGTCAGAAACAAATCCCGTAACCACGTTTTAGCAAAACCTTTGATGCTTTATTTGTACCAACTTAGCGAAAAAGTCATGGAAAACGGCGGTAAGGTTTATTTTGCCGAAAACCGCCGAAGTACTACCGAATACATCTGCCAAGTCGCGCTGATGCCAAGAAAAATCGTGAAATCCAAATCCATGGTAACAGAAGAGATCAAGTTAAATGGCGTGTTGAAAAAGAAGGCATACAAGTCATTGAAACCGATCTAGGGAATATTTACTGCAAATTTCCGGGTGACAAGCCGTCTCACATCGTGGTACCTGCGATTCACAAGATCGTCACCAAATTCGTAAAGACTTTACATACGAAAACTGGGCTATGAAGGTGCTGAAACACTGAAAGACACGACCTACGTCTCGTGTGAAAAATCTCGTCAGGATTTCTTAGAAGCAGACATCGGCATTAGCGGATGTAACCGTGCCGTGGCGGAAACCGGGCTCTGTTTCTGCTTGGTCACGAACGAGTGCAACTTGCGTGTCAGCCACCACCCTCACCGAAAATGCAGCACACATTGCCGTGATGGAGATGGAAACGCTTTGGCACCGACGTTTCCAAGAAGTGGACGTGTCATCTTTCATGCTGGCACGTAGTGCGGTGTGGGCGCCAGATGATTAACCGGTTACAAGACATGGCTCACCGGCCCTCGTCTTGCTGCCGGCGAAACCGATGGCCCGGAAGAGTCCACGTAGTGATTGTCGATAACGGTCGTTCCGATATTCTGACGGGCCTCCGAATCTCCAAGAAGTTTTATCGTTGTATCTGGGTTGCGGTGCCTGCTTAAATACTTGCCCGGCATACCGTCAAACGGTGGTCATGGTTACGGCTCTATTTATCCGCCCAATTGGCGCAGTGATTTCACCGTTACTTGGCGGTTATGACGAATTCAAAGAATTGCCGTATGCCTGTTCCTTATGTAATGCCTGTAACTCTGCTTCTGCCCGGTACGCATTCCGTTAGCCCAACTCATTTTAAAAACACCGTGAAAAATGGTGGAACAAGTAAAACACCCGCCTTGGAACGCTTATCCATTTTCAGTTTTGGCTTTGCCAATTCACATCCAGCCTTATGGGAAAATCGGTGTAAAACACCGGCGCCAAATTAGCTGGGTAAACTCATTAAGAACGGCAAAGCGCCAATTAAATGGGTGCCTTGGCAGAATGGACAAAAAGCCCGTGATTTACCGACACCTGAAGGCGAAAGCTCCGTCAATGGTTTAGCAAAAGAGGATCAAACTAATGGATTTACAAAATAGAGAAAACTTCCTCAATAAATTGGCAGCCAAAATGGGCAAACAACGTGCCAATGTGCCGGAAAGCATGGCGACACCGGTAAATACTTATCTCGACAGAACGCCTGACCCATCTCACCTAAGCAGAACTTTTGCGAAGAATTTGTAAACTTCGCCAAAGTGATGATGGTGAGATATGGTTGTGACGTCAGAGTCGTTAGCAAACACAGACCGCACTTGAGCTTTGCGAAAAATACGGTGGCGGTGATTTAGTGTTAACGACGACCCTCGTCTGGAAGAACTCGGTATTACCCAAGCGGTTCAAGAAAAATACACTTTGCCACATTTGGTCACCGGAACAGCGCGGAAGCCAACATTACCAAATCGGAACAAGCCAATATCGGGATTGGTTTTACGCCGAATACGGTTTAACCGAATCGGGTGGTATCGTGCTATTTTCCCAAAGCCGAACGTGGTCGTTCTGTGAGCTTACCGCCGAGAAATCCAGTGTCGTTGCACGATAAAGCAAGATACCCCTCGTGTAGCACAACTGGCAAAAATCCTACATGACAAAAGCCCAACAAGGCGAACGTATGCCTTCTTGCATTAATGTCATTTCCGGTCCAAGTTCCACGGCAGATATTGAATTAATCAAAGTCGTTGGCGTGCATGGCCCAGTGGCGAAAATCTATCTTGTCATTGATGATTTAGTTACTAAAACTAAAAACATCCTCCATGAGATAAAAAGGAAAGTTTAGCAACTTTCCTTTTTATGCGCTTGCGCTCATTTTGTGATTCACCTCAGAGATCAAACAAGAATTTACGCGCACTAAAAATCTCATTAGAGGATACAATTCTCAATCATATCTATAGACAAATGCAATAAATCAAGGAGATGCGCATGTGTTTTTCCCGTTGGTCTCAATCTATTCTTTTTAGTTTTATGCTTCTGTTTTCAGCATTTACCCACGCAGAAGATAACTATCAGCAATGGGTACAAGACATTGAAAATCGCTTGGATAAAACCGCCGCACTTTATGCCGAAAATAAAAGTTGATGAGGCTCGTACCGAAGTCCAAATGGCTTATTTTGAAGTATTTTGAAAATCTTGAAGGCCGATTCGGCATTAACTTTTCAGCCCAAAAAGCTCATCAAAATGAAAGCCACTTTTGGTGAAATTCGCAAGATGATTGGTGACGGACTGCCACAAGAGCAGGTTAAAGCCAAAATTGACGGTCTCAAAGCCGAATTGCAAGAAGTGCTTCCTTCTTTAAAAGAGGGGCATCAACTTAACGCCTCCGCGCAACATGGCGTATATGAAAACCAAACTATCGCCCGCATTGGCAAAAAGCTTTGAAAACTATCGATGATTTATTAGCTCGCCATGACGGCGTATGAAGCGAAAAGATTACGCAACCGCCAAAAACTGGTGCAACAAGCGCAATACGATGGCTATATAAACTCTGAAATGGAAATGTCCATTCGCCAAAATCGTTCCGCTGCCATTTCCGGTAATCTTAATCCACGGTTTTGCGATTTGATCAAACTGAGCGAGCAAACCGGATCAAAATCAGCGACTTTGGTTATCAAATCACGACATTATTACAAGACGTTGAAAGAACAACTCGCCTGACTTACCAACCACCCGTGATACACAAGTGGAACAGCCGGCCAATCAAACTATCGCGGATACCACGCAGGACAAAGATTGGTCGCAGGTTAGTGCACAAGTGAATGCAGGTATTCAACAAGCCATCGGCTTGTACGAGCAAGGCGAAAACCAGCCATGTTAGCGGTGCAAGATACCTACTTTGATATCTTTGAAAACACTGGCATGGAAAACAAAGTGGGTTCCCGCGACAGATTTCTCTAAAACCCAATTAGAAGGCTATTTCACCCGTTTGGTGAGCTTAATGAAAGCCGGCGCAGAGAAAGAAAAAGTTGCAAGAACAAGCGCAAGGATTGGCCAAGATGGAGCAAGGCTGTAGAGATAAGTTACAGGGCGGAGAACAAACCCATGGAGTCTGTTCTTATACAGCGATAATCATCTTGCGTGAGGGCTTTAGACACTACTACTCGGTGCGTGCTATCGTGGCATATTTAGTAAAAACAAACCATCAGGACAAACTACCCGGTCATTCGTCAATCCGTCTATGTGGCATTACTCGGTAGCCTTATTACCGCAGTGATCTTCCAACTCTATTTTCTCTAATTCCGGCGCCAGCCGTGAGTTATTGGAAGGCTTCACAATGATGATTGCCGTGGTGATGTTGTTCATGATGAGCTACTGTTGCTTCCAAAGTGGAAGCGCAAAACTGGAAACGCTATTTGGAGTAACTCTCTACCGCGCTCACCACCGGCTCGCTCTTTGTAGGGTTCTGTGTCTGACCAGTTTCCTTGCCGTGTATCGAAGGCGCAGAAACCGTGTTGTTCTACTATGCCCTCGCTGGCGATGCACAGCGCGGGGATTATTTCTATCCTTTTCGGCGGTTTTCTTTCCCGGCGTGATCATTCTCGCCGTGTGCCTATTTCCCCTGCGCTATACCGTGGTGAAATTACCGCTTAAACCGTTCTTATGTTCACCGGTTCATTCATGTATTTAACGGCCTTTGTGTTTGCCGGTAAAAGCGTACTGAACTTATCGAAGGCAATTATTTGAACAACCTTGGTTTCCGGCATCACGGAAATCTTCATGGTTGGGTATTTATCCTTATGTAGAAACATTGGTTCCGCAGGCCGTCTTGTTGGTGGCTGCTGTTTTTGCATTCATTGTATATGAAGTACCAAAGCAGAAAAATCTGCTTAATGTCTCTTTAAGTATACTTATTCAGTTAAGAGAAACTAAGCATGAAAAACATTAATCGCCACCGCACTTTTTAGCAGGCATGATCACTGCACCGGCAGCCTTAGGCTTTCCAAAGAGTTCCCTGTCGGTGAACCGGTAGACTATGAACGAAATGGAAAATTGCCGCCTGTATTTGCAACTGTTGACATGGAACCTCGTGGCATGGGCTTGCCGGCAGCGAAATCGGATATTCACTTAGAAGCGATATTCATGCCACCAAAGGCAACAAAATGGTTTCGGTGAAGGCGAATGGATGCCTTATCTCACCATTCAATACTACTTTGGTGAACACCGACACCGGTGAAAAACAAGAAGGCACCTTCATGCCAATGGTGGCAAGCGATGGCCCTCACTATGGTGCGAACATCAAAATGATGGGCGTGGGATAAATTGCGCAAATTAACCTACCACATTGATCCGCCACCCAAAAGCGGGTATGCACCGTCACACGGATGAAGAAACTGGTGTTAGTCGTTGGTGGAAACCGTTTGATGTTAACTATGAATTCAAATTCACGGTTTGAAATAAGTTTTCAGGTGTTAATAAAAATAAACATAAAACACCTTGAGGCATATCAGGGTGTTTTGCTTTATGGACGCATAATGAAAAGGGTCTTTTTAAAACGTGTCTTCCCAAAAATACGAGAGCCAAAAGACTAAAAAGCCGGTGACATCCTCTCGTTCAATTTTTCAGAGTAAGCTATGAACTATTTTCTTTTGTTTTTCTTATTCAAACCCTGCTCCTCGTTTTCTTTTACTCGGCGTGTAGCTGGGCGCTGTATCCCGCACGCCAATCGCGATTGGTATGGCTTGCCATTTCTCGGGTTTATTTATCGGCAGTGTCAGCTCACATTAGTTTGCCCAACGCAAAGTGCAAACTCATGCTCGCCATTTTTAGCCTCGGTATCTTCCTCTTTGCTTTACGTTTTTCAGATTTATTCATTGGCAACGTTTAACCACGCTTGGCATATCATGCTTCGCCGTATTAGCCGGTAGTTTTGGGCTAAGATCCCAACATCGCCGCTATCACCGGCACCGATGTCATCAACACGGATTTCTTATTACATCATCAGCGCCATTGCACTCCGGTTTTATTTTTCTGTTTAGTGTTGCCGCTGGTGGCAGTGATTTTTATTTGCGCAAAGTAAAACATCGACGACCGCACTTCGCTCTCCTGCCTCGCTACAGTATCACCCTGCTATTTTAGTCACACTACCTGGGCGATGTATGCTGATTTTGATGAAATTGCAAGTCATCGAACTGACCAAAGTGCGCGGTTAAGTTTTGTGGCAAAATCCGGCAATATCATCCGTATTTCAAACTACATTAATGCGTCGTCTTGCCATTTATCGTCCTTATTTCTTTTGCGTTAAATATTCATCGCCCACGCGTCGCACTGAGCCAACAACGAACAACAACCCATCGAAAAACGCAAAGCCTTTGCCGCCAAAACGCACTTCCGCAAGATCATCGCTACGGCATAATGGCAATTTTCATTATGCTCGCTACGCAACTTTATTGGGACAGAATCGCGTCTCAGCCGCCACAACTTTCGGAAGCTCAAAAGAGTTACCTTAGATGACGAAACAACGTACACATCCCAATTGAACAGGTAAAAGACGGAAATTACACCGTTTTCCTTTGGGTTGCCGACGACGGCAAAGCGGTACGTTTCTTCATTATTAATCGTCTGCCCGACAAACCTCAGTCTTGCTGCCGTATTCGATGCCCGCATTTTATGTGGCGACCAAGGTTATGCCGCTGGAAGGTAACCAAGTGGTATGCGTAGGTTGTGGCGTCCGTATGTTTACCCCTTCCATCGGTAAACCGGGCGGTTGTAATCCTGTGCCGATTGATAATTGGAAACAAACAGAGACGGAAGTCGTTATCAATAAGAAAAACTTGGAAGATGGCTTGAATTATTTTAGCGACCATCATTGAAATTGAAGTGGTGGATCCCGTCAATGGTAAGAAATTGACTAACATCAAAACGGAATTCAAAATACAACCATGAAGGCAGAACCTATTTCTTTCACGGATGAAAAGAACTTAAATCTGTTCCGCGATAATCCGGAAGCCTATAACAGCTGATGAGGGTTTCCTCAACCGCCAAGGAGGAAAATAATCATGTTAGCGCGTATGTTATTTCAATCTTGGCGTTATGGGCTAAAAGCATGAGCTTCTTGCCATTGTCACCATTTTCCTCGCCGCGGTTTGATTTCGCCTTGCTCGCCGGCTGTCATCGACATTGGCGACAAAATGGCAAAGAGCTGAAATCTTACGGTGCCAATATTTTGGTGGAGCCCGCTAGCAGTGCCGTTTTGCCGGATGATGTCAGCGGTCGGAGTTCCCTTGCTACGCAAGATTTTCTTAGATGAAAAAGAACTGCTGAATGTGAAAGACATTTTCTGGCGCAATAACATTTAGAGGGTTCGCGCCCTTACTCAGTGCGCAGATAAAAGCCAACGTGGCTAACGGCGAGAAAACGATGTGGAGCATCCTCGGACGGTTTGATCATAATATTCCGTGCCGGAGAGGATTACCACACCGGGGCAAAAATCATCAGCCCTTACTTAGTAGAAGGCGAATGGGTGGATGATGCTACTGATAATTTCGGTGAACACATTCTGCCCTACTCGGCGCCCAGCTTGCCAGAAACAACAGCAATGGAAAATCGGTGATGTGATTACCTTTGGTTATCAGGATCTGGAAGAAAACCGCAACAACAGCATGACCGCTATTGTAAAAAGGCATGTGTTAAAACCGGCGGCACGAGAAGAACAACAACTGATTTTGCGTTGGGCGCGGTGCAAAATTTACTTGGATTAGAAGGCAAGGTACAGGCGATTAAAGTCTCCGCGCTCACCGTGCCGGAAAAATGATTTATCCCGCAAAGCCCGTGCCAATGTGGACGGTTTGGCGCCCGAGGAATATGACCGCTGGTATTGCACGGCTACGTTTCTCTATTTCACCAATTGAAGCGGCGATTTCGGCGCGATTGTTCGCCCCTATTTGGCAAGTCGCGGCTTCTGAAAGGCGTCGTCATCGAGAAATACAATTATTACCGCTGTTGTCACCCCTGCCGCACTGATTGCCGCTGCCATGGGACTTGCTTCATTAATGACCACAACCATTATCGAACGCCAAAGAAAATCGGCTAATGAAAGCGCTCTAAGCCTATCAACGGCAAATCGTCTTACTGTCTATTGCGAGCCATCATCAGCGGCTTAATCGCGTATCTTAGGTTGCGTTGCCGGTTGGGGTTAGCGCGTTTTATCGGTGCCACATTATTTGGTGCGCCACTCAGCTTTGCGTGGGTCGTGATCCCTTGTGTCTTGGTGATTTCCATCTTAATCGCCGTTATCGGCGCTTGGTTCCCGGCACACCGAATTGCCCGTCTTTATCCTATCGAGGTGCTTTATGGCAGACAATAAACCCGATCAATATGTTTTGGCGCTTGGTGTTACGCGCCTTGCGTCTGCGCTGCAACGGGTATTCATCATTTTGCCGCGCTTACTGCGGGCGCAAGCATTGTCACGGCAATGGCGGCGGTGTACTTCGACATCAACACCAAAATGAGCCAAGAACTGCGTACCTTCGGCGCCAATTTTTATATTGGCCCCAGCAACGGCAATTTAATCAAAGTGGATCAAGTGCAACAGATCCTTGACCAAGCAATCGAAAGGCTTAATCACGGCTGCAAGCCCCTATTTATATGGCGTGACACGTAGTGATTTGGAAAAATCGTGATTATGGGCGTGTGGTTTGAAGACAAGAAACCCTTGCGCCTTATTGGCAAAATCACAGGCAATCCTATCGGAGTGAACTTTCGACGAGCGCAACGCTATGATCGTAAAACCTCGTGGAGCGGCTCAATTTAAACGTGGGTGATAAACCCAGTTAAGCCTCAATTCCGTGGATAAAACATCAGTTCAATATCAAAGCCATCGTAGAAAGCGGGCGATGCCACCGATAATATGTTGATCGCGAGCTCGATTTTGCACAAAACTGGTTGGAAAAAGAAAACTTGGCGACCAACGTATTGTTAAACGTCATGATCAAGGCCAAAGTGGATTCAATTTGCCCAACAGTTGCAACAACAATATCCCGATTTAGATATTCACCCAATCCGCAAAGTCTCTGCCTCGAAGGGCAAATTTTAGATAAAATCAAAGGGTTAATGGGCTTACGATTTCGTGGTGATTTTAATTTTAGCCACCCTTTGGTGTAAACACCACTTTAATCGCCATCGTGGGCGAACGTGACAGAATTTGCGTTGCAAAGCCCTCGGCGCGAAAAAGCCGCGACATCATCAGCAAATCGGTGCAGAAACCTTGATTATCGCCCTTGCGCCATTGTATGCGGCTTAATCATCGGCTATCTATTGGCACAGGTGCTCGGCTTAACCGTGTTCAAAGCCTATATTGATATGCGCCTGCCGGTGATTCCGATTACCATCACTTTATCCTTATTAGTGGCGTTATCGCGGTTATCGTATCGACCCGCCGCGCTTTAGACATTCAAACCGCCAACGTATTGAAAGGGGAATAACATGGCTAAAATCGTCATTGAAACACAGCATTTATACAAAAGATTCGCCAAGTGACCGCACTTTGAAGACATTAATATTCAAATTGCCGAAGGTGAATTCGTCTCATCATGGGTGCTTCCGGTTCCGGTAAAACCAGGTTAATGAATATTCTTACCGGCTTTGGATACCGCGACAGAAGGCAAAAGTGATTTTAGACGAGGACGCAGCACAACTGGACGAATGGCAGACAACGTTTCCGCGCGGATCGGCTTGGTGTTCCAACAATTTCACCTCATCCCCTATTTAACCGCGCTTGAAAACGTGATGCTGGCGCAACATTATCACAGCGTGGTAGATGACCGCCGCCAAAGCCGTGATAGATCGCTGGGCTTGGCGCATCGCACTGAATCACCGCCCAGCCAACTTTCCGGCGGGGAACAACAACGAGTGTGATTGCGCGCCCAGTGAATCAGCCGCCGGTCATTTTGCCGACGAACCGACCGGCAAACCTTGATGAAACAAAATGAACATTTAGTGTTGAATTTACTCACAGAATTAAACCGGCAGGGGCGTACGATCGTCATGGTGACCCATAACCCGGACTTAGGCAAACTCACCAACCGCATTATTTTACTTGCAACACGGCAAATTATTGCGAGGAAAAATGCGGGCTAATTTTCTTCGCTTTTCTGGGGATAAGTGCGGTTATAGTGTTTCTGCAAAGAGAATCTGTAGCAATTGGCCAACCTGCCCCGGAAAATTGCCGCCTTCCGGTCTAGCCAGGCAATAAAGCCTCATTGGCGATTGGCAGGGCAAAACCGTGCTCATCAACTTCTGGTCGGAAACCTGTGGCGCATGCATTGCGGAATTAAGAACCTTGCAACGACAATGGGCGGAAAAATACCCGAAACCAAGTGCAACTGGTCGCTATGAATATCGACGGCGAAAAGGCCGATACACAAGCGATTGTGACCAAACGACAACTCACCTTGCCGATATTTAAAGATCAAATGAAAATTACGGCAGAACGTTACCAACTTGTCGGCACACCAACCTCTTTTCGTGATTGACCGCATGGCAAAAGTAATATATAAAATTGGAGGTCTACTCCTGAAGAGGAACTACAAGTCTCTTTTACCCCAACGAAAAATCAATTAAGGAAAAATCATGAAAATTTACCTACTATACTCTCTCTATTGCATTAAGTGCAATTTCAAGCGTTCATGCGGAAGGCAATATTGAACACGGACAAAAGATTTTTAACCGTTCATGTGCACTTTGCCACGGAAAACAAGCTGAAAAATCAGCGATGGGACAATCTCAAATTGTGAATACGTTCTCCCAAGAGAAAATTATTACCTACTTCAAGATCGTAAAAGCGGATTGAAGGTCCCGGCAATCGCGTGGAAAGAAGGATTAAGCGAACAAGATATGCAAGATGTTGCGAGTTATATCCAGACCCTCAAACAATAATGGAAGTGGGCGGTGAATTTTAGCGCTATTTTTCATTGGAATGCATTCTGCTAAAATAGGCATTTTGCTTTAGAATCACCGCTCCCTCAAGAGATTATTATGTCGATTACATTATCAACCAAACAAAAACAGTATTTAAAAGTACACCATTTAAGCCCGGTCGGTGATGTTAGGGCGGTAACGGATTAACCGAAGGGGTATTGGCGGAAATTGATTTATCCCCTCAGCCACCATGAGTTAATTAAAGTGAAATTGGCGGGTCCGATCGTGAAACCAAAACAACTGATCATCAATGCCATTGTGCGTGAAACCGGTGCGGCTGAGGTGCAAAAACGATAGACACGTGTTAAATATATATCGCCAGTGAAGAAAAATAAAATTTCACTGCCACGCAAATAACTGCCTAAAATAAAAAGTCATAAAAATCAGCCTCTATAAGAGGGCTGATTGTTGAAGATTGCAAATTAAAGTGCGGACACATTAAACGAGAACCGCCTACGATGCGTACACGTGCACCGGAACAAGATTCGCTTCTGCTTTTGCACCACAACAATTTCTTTACCGTCATCTTTCTTAATCACCATTTCAAGCGCGCTTAACTTGGCTGGCTTTTTCTTCGACTTGCTACCAATGACCGCACTGGCAACCGCGCCTACCGCCGTCGCAGTAATGGCTTGACCAGTACCGCCACCGATACCGGAACCGGCGATACCGCCGATAGCGCCGCCACCAATGGTACCAAGCACACCTTGATTATCTGCTTGAATTTTCACCGGACGGGTGGAAACAATGGTACCGTAGATAGATTGAACGCGCTTCTTTTGCTTTGATCGCCAGAATAGACGTTACCGCCATAAATGTCTTCTATTGGCACAACCCACAAGTGTTAAGCTCCATTAGCACAGCGGAATGCAATCATAAATGCTCCTTTAAATACTGGATTAATTGTTACGTCGCCTTATTCATAAAGCGAGGCGACTCATTTTAGTAAAATCGTTTTCGTCACAATCAAACCGCACCTGACGATTTGTTTATCACTGCATGGATGAACCTTTAATGCAAACATGATTACAGAGCTTGTCCGCAAAACTGATCGCCACCGATAAATTGGCCAGTTTTCACCATCCGCCTTCGGTTCGCCTGTTTTGACTTTCAACTCCGCCGATTGGTTCCGTAAAAACAAATATACGGGTGAACCATTCTGCCTCACTTTCCCCGTTAAAAAGCGGCGCCACCACTTCAATATATAGTTCCCAGCTTCCCTGTGGATAAAATTTATCCTTCGGAAACGGCATCCACTCAATTCTCAATTGCCTGTCCGGCAAGGTATAACGGTTGCGTAGGGCAATTAAATAAATAACTCGACCATTCACCACGTTATCACTTAATACCGAACCATAGTTTAATAATAGTAAGCTAACCAGTCAGTGGGCTTTCTGATCAGAATTCACGCAATGACAGATGATCGATTTTCATATTGGCTAAAGATCAAATGAATTTCTGCAGCAAACGCCTGAATTTTTGTTCAAAATCCTGAAAATCAGCCAAAAGTGCGGTCTGATTTTTGAAACATTTCGTAAGGGCAAAATGACACGACATAATTTTCCTTTTTGGCTTTTTCTGAAAAAGTGAAAAGAACGGTATTATATCCGCTATTTTTATCCCCTCAAAAGAATTTAAGGTTCAGCCGTGAATATTCAATCTATTTTATCTGATTAAACAGGCGATGATTGCAGCCGGTGCCGACGCACAATGTGAAGCCCTCGTTCGCCAATCAGGCAAAGTGCAATTTGTGACTATCAAGCTAACGGCATCATGCCCGCTGCCAAAATTGGGATTAAAACCCACGTAATTGGGCAAAAACGTGTTAGATAAAGCCGACTTACAAGACATTGCAGAAAAACGGAAATTGCCGGCCCGGGCTTTTATTAATATTTTTCTAAAAACACTGGTTGGCAGAAAATATCAACTGCGCGGTACAAGATCCGAAATTAGGTGTGTACACAATCCGGAAAACAAACGGTCGTGGTGGATATTCCTCCCCAAACGTTGCCAAAGAAATGCATGTAGGACATTTACGTTCAACCATTATCGGTGATGCTGTCGTACGCACACTGGAATTTTTTAGGTAACCACGTTATCCGTAGCTAACCATGTAGGCGACTGGGGAACGCACCCGGTATGCTGATTGCCCTATTTGGATGGAAAAACGAACATGCCAGTGAAATGGAATTGATGATTTAGAAAGCCTTTTACCGCGCGGCAAAAACATTATGACGAAGATCCGGTATTTGCCGAAAAAGCCCGTAATTACGTGGTGAAATTACAAAGTGGTGATGAATATTGCCAGTACCATGTAGCAAAACTGGTGAAGATCACTATGCAACAAAACCAACTCTTCTACGATCGTCTCAATGTAACCTTAACAGACAAAGATGTGATGGGTGAAAGCTTGTATAACCCAATGTTACCAGGCATTGTTGAAGATCTGAAAAAACCAGGTTTGGCCGTAGAAGATGACGGCGCATTAGTGGTTTATTTGGATGAATTCAAAAATAAAGACGGCGATCCAATGGGCGTTATTGTACAGAAAAAAGATGGCGGTTTCCTTTACACCACCACTGACATTGCTGCTGCTAAATACCGTTACGAAACCTTAAAAGCTCACCGTGCATTAGTCTTCTCGATACGCGCCAAAGCCAACATATGCAACAAGCTTGGCTGATTACTCGTAAAGCAGGTTATGTGCCGGACAGTTTCCAACTAGAACACAAAAATTTCGGCATGATGTTAGGCAAAGACGGCAAACCGTTCAAAACCCGTAGTGGTGACACCGTGAAACTGGCCGATTTATTAGACGAAGCCATTGAACGTGCAGGCGTATTAATTTCGCAAAATCTACCGCACTTTCTGAGCAAGAAAAGCGGATGTGATTAGCTGCTGGTATCGGTTCGGTGAAATATGCGGACTTATCGAAAAACCGCACCACAGATTATGTGTGTTCGACTGGGACAATATGTTGAGCTTTGAAGGCACACGGCGCCTTATATGCACATGCCCACACCGTATTCGTTCGATTTTCAATCGTAGCCAAACTGTCCTAAGCGAAGTGGAACAAGCCAAGTGAGTAACACTGACGAAAAAGAACGTAAGCTTTGGCAATCAAATTATTGCAATTTGGAGAGGCCCGTTCAAGTGGTTGGAAAAGAAGGTACGCCGCATGTGCTTTGCGCTTATTTATGCGAATGGCTGGCGTCTCTCTCTCTTTCTACATGAGAGAGCACGCCTGATTCACCGAATAACGACGATCAGCAGAAAGCGAAACCTGCAGTCGCTTAAAACTCGCAAGAGCACTGAAAGAACGTTAAACACAGGATTGGATTTACTCGGCATTAAAACCGTTGAGGAAAATGTAATCTCAATAGCACACCTCGAAAGGCGCGCGTGTCTGCATGGGAGTTTCCCATGTCAACACCGCCCTTTTCAATCATAACAATCCACACGTAAAACGTGCGTAGGCTCTATGCCTGCTACTCTACGAGTCCCGAAAGTCAGCGAAAACCGATCACCGTTTTATTTTCATATCACTATTTTAGTAAATCGCAGCCGTGCAACTTGTTGCACGAAGATGGACTCTTTGCGCTTGCTGACTGTTGATAATACGTTGGTTGAAAATACTTTCCCAAAAATCACCGCACTTTATTTTCGTTCCGTGATTGATTCTGTCGCATCAAGATGCACGCTACGCATGGGAAATCTATAAATCGTAGCAGCAAACTTGTTTACGCGAAATGAAACAACGCTTGACTGTTGATAATACGTTGATTTGATACTCCAAAAATCACCGCACTTTATTTCGTTCCGTGCTGATTCTGGTCGTGCATCAAGATGCACGCTACACAGGAAATCATAAATCGTAGCGTGCAACTTGTTGCACGAAATGAACTAACGCGCTTGACGGTTGATAATACGTTGGTTGAAAGAAATACCTCCAAAAATCACCGCACTTTAGTTCGTTCCGTGATTGATTCTGTCGTGCATCAAGATGCACGCTACGCAGGAAAATCATAAATCGTAGCGTGCAACTTGTTGCACGGAAATGATATACGCTTGACGGTTGATAATATGTTGGTTAAAAATACCCAAAAATTACCGCACTTTAGTTCGTTCTGTGCTTGATTTGGTCGTGCATCAAGATGCACGCTACGCATCATATGGATCCATACGCATGGCGTATGGTTTATACAGCTTCGGACTTTGGCTGGCTATAACAGCCGATCTTAAGAAAACTTAAGATCGGCAATCAGCAAAAATGCTTATTACGAAACTTGCTGTCTCTATTATTTTAGAACCAACACTCACGAGTCACCGGCATACCACTTCCCTGGATTTTCTTCAAGATGATTAACGTCTCATCCATATTGGAAATCTACTCACCGGTGTTAATACGGATTTCGCTTTGGCTTTCCAAGAGAGGAAGATCTAGCTCAATCACCGTGCTCGCCACGTTTAGCGGTTTCTGGCGCCTCTGCGCCACACGGGTAAAGCCTTCGCAACACTTTCAGATTCTACGGTATCAATACCAAAAGTGAACAAATAACTCCACGCCTTCTTTGAGTTCGGCATGGAAAACGCATGATTAGTTTCAAAATTTTGCAATCACACCATCTACGCGCACCTTCATTTGTGCCGTGTCGGGCGAATCGCAATGCCATCACCAACAATCTTTTCAGAAAACGACGTCCGGCACATCTTCAATATTCACGATCTCACGAAAGTGGGGCATAGTTCCACCTCAGCCGCCTTCTTCTCTTTTGAGCCAAATAGTTTGTCAGATCAAAACCGCATTTTAACTCATCTCCTGAAGTTTGAGATTTAGTCGTATTTTGAGCTAAAAGCCTAATGTATTTAATTTAATGCTTGCTGCTAAAATCAATCACTAAACGTTCGACTTTCGCGCCGCAGTCCGGTTGTTGTGAACGCCTTTCTGCCAGTACCTTATGCGCTCTGATGATTAACGTTGCTGAGATTAATTTCTTACTCCGCGGCAGCAAATCGCACCCATACTAAATTCATCTAGCCCTGCATTCCTAACAACAAGACAGTAGCACGTTCATCGCCGACTAATTCACCGCACATTCCCGTCCATTTTCCTTCCCGCATGAGGAGCGCATCAATCACTTCTGTTTAATTAAACTCCAGCAGACCGGACCTCATTGGGTTATACGCAATGAGAAACGAGCTCATTGCCCTCGATCCACGGCCCAGCAGCCTGTTACAGGTCACATCGTTCGTACCAATACTGAGAGAAATCAACCTCTTTTTGTAAAATGGCATTCACCGCAGCGGATGGCGTTTCCACCCATGACACCAATTTGAATATTTTCGTCAAAGGCCTGCTTCGTACGTAATTCAACTTTCCAATTCTTCAATGACGATCCAAACTCACGAATTTCTTCTACAGGAAAGCCATGACTGGAACGATTACCGCTAACTTCAACGCGTAAGCCGGAAGCACGCAATGCTGCTCTGATTGCGCATTTAAAATTTGGGCAAGGATCCAGCACGCTACGAATAGCACGCTCCAAACCATGAATGGGTTCGTCTCTTTCGGCAAATCCAACACGGCAATTCTTATGCTCGCCAACATCCATGGTCGA